>ERZ795048.1772-NODE-1772-length-18621-cov-10.993967_pt1 | contig 18621 bp, 16 predicted proteins | sample MGYA00375132_ERZ795048 | MGnify/ENA primary metagenome ERZ795048 (study PRJEB30177, sample SAMN05720225) | activated sludge metagenome | isolation source: Anaerobic digester | place: Hong Kong | collected 2014-12-17 ...
CCTGACTGAACTATCTGCTCTAAAAGAGGAAGAATCTCTTGTATATTTGATATCTTCTTATCTGTAAGAAGAATATATGCATCATCAATTATAGCTTCCATCTTATCGGTATCTGTTACCATATATGCTGAAAGATATCCTCTGTCAAACTGCATTCCTTCAACTACTTCAAGGTTTGTTCCCATTGTTTTTGATTCTTCAACAGTTATAACTCCGTCATTTCCAACTTTTTCCATTGCTGCAGAAACTAATTTGCCAATCTCAACATCATTAGCAGAAACTGAAGCAACTCTTTCGATATCTTCTTTGCCTTTTATTACACTACTGTTTTCAACAATACCTTCAACTGCAGCTGTAACTGCCTTTTCAATACCTTTTTTAAGAATCATAGGGTTAGCGCCTGCTGCTAAGTTTTTCAATCCTTCTCTGACTATTGCCTGTGCAAGAAGAGTAGCAGTTGTTGTGCCATCACCTGCAACATCATTTGTCTTTGTTGCAACTTCTTTTACAAGCTGAGCGCCCATATTTTCAAAAGGTTCTTCAAGTTCAATTTCTTTTGCAATAGTAACACCATCATTTGTTATAAGTGGTGAACCGTATTTCTTATCAAGAACAACATTTCTTCCTTTTGGTCCCAATGTGATCTTTACTGTATCTGCCAGTTTGTTAACACCAGCTTCAAGTGATTTTCTAGCTTCGATTCCATACTGTATCTGTTTAGCCATATCTCATACTCTCCTTTTCTTATTCAACTTTTGCCAATACATCTGATTGCCTGAGGATAGTATATTCTTCTCCATCAAGCTTTACTTCTGTTCCAGCATATTTGCTGATGAGAACTTTATCACCAACAGCAAGTTCCATTTCAACTTTGTTGCCTTCAACAAATCCGCCAGGACCTACAGCGATAACCTGAGCTACCTGAGGTTTTTCTTTAGCTGATCCGGGAAGAACTATACCGCTTTTGGTTGTTTCTTCTGATTCCAACATTCTAATTACTATTCTGTCGCATAATGGCTTAATTACCATAACTTACCTCCGTAATTTTATTTATTTTAGCACTTTGTGCTTTTATACCTAAGTTTTCAACCTCTCAAGTATTTTTTAGCACTCTCGTGCTTTGAGTGCTAAAGATATTGTAGTTTACATACTACATTGTCGCAAACTGCAAAATTCCCCATATTCAATGTTTATATTGGATTATCTCTCTAATACTATGTATTTCTCATTAATGCTGGTTATTTCTCGATTTTACTTATTTTCCAGCTTTTTTATTAACAGCATTTTTAATAAACAGCGCAAATAGCGGATGGGCACGATTCGGACGGCTCTTAAATTCCGGATGGAACTGTACACCTACAAAGAAATCGTTTTTTGGAATCTCAACAGTTTCAACAATAACGTCATCTGGAGATGTTCCGCTTATCTTGAGACCTTGAGCTTCCAATGTTTTTCTATATTCATTATTAAACTCATATCTGTGTCTGTGACGTTCTGATATCTCATTTGCTTTGTATGCTTTCTTCATCAGTGTTCCATCTTTAATCTTACATGGATAAGCACCTAATCTCATTGTACCACCCTTAGCTATGCTTACATACTGGTCTGGCATAAGATTTATAACCTTGTGTGCGCTTCTTTCATCAAATTCACCGGAATTAGCATCGGTAAATCCGCATACATTCCTTGCAAACTCTACAACCGCTACCTGCATACCTAAACATATCCCAAGATAAGGAATGTTATTTACTCTTGCATAATTGCATGCAGCTATTTTGCCTTCTATGCCTCTTACACCAAAACCTCCAGGTATAAGTATTCCATGACAATCAGAGAAAAATTCTTTTGAATTTTCGTATGTTACTTCTTCACAATCTATCCACTTAACCGATATTTTTACATTATTCTCAAATCCTGCATGCTTAAGGGATTCAACTACAGAAAGGTATGCATCATGAAGCTGGGTATATTTTCCTACTAGTGCTATTACTACTTCATCTTTTATATTTTTGAGCTTTTTGATCATTGCTTTCCATTCAGTAAGATCAGGCTCATTTGTTTTTAATTTAAGCTCTCTGCAGACCAAAGAAGAAAAATTCATATTTTCAAGAACTAAAGGTACTTCATACAGCACTTCCATGTCTATATTTTCAATTACACAATCTTCTTTGACATTACAAAATAGTGAAATCTTCTGCTTTATGCTTTCATCCAGATGATCATTACATCTAAGTACAATAATATCTGGTGATATTCCCATTGAGTGCAATTCTTTTACAGAATGCTGGGTAGGTTTTGATTTATATTCTCCTGAACTTGCAAGATAAGGTACCAGTGTTACATGAACGAATAAGCAGTTGTTCCTGCCTGCCTCTAAAGAAATCTGCCTTATAGCTTCCAATATATATGTGCTCTCTATATCTCCTATAGTACCGCCGATTTCGGTTATGACGACATCTGCATTGGTCTTCTTACCTACACGGTAAATAAAGCTTTTAATCTCGTTGGTTATATGGGGGATAATCTGTACAGTCTCACCAAGATATTCCCCTTTTCTTTCTTTGTTAAGAACATTCCAGAATATCTTTCCAGAAGTAAGATTAGAATACTTATTCAGGTCTTCATCAATAAATCGCTCATAGTGGCCTAAATCCAGATCGGTTTCAGCACCGTCATCTGTAACGAAAACCTCACCATGCTGAAATGGGCTCATTGTCCCAGGGTCAACATTTATATATGGGTCAATCTTCTGTGCAGCAACTTTTAAACCTCTTGCTTTAAGCAGTCTTCCTAATGATGCTGCAGTTATTCCCTTACCAAGACCGGATACTACTCCGCCTGTAACAAAAATGTATTTCGTTGTGTTTTCCATAAACTTTTCCCCCTAAAGACTGGGTATAAATATATATCCAATCAAATATATCAAATCGCATAAAATGCGGATTATCCCACCTGGTAGTGATGAATTAACCTAACGATAATATTATCACTTTTACTGCCTTCATTCCAGTAATTTTTTATAAAAAAAGAGATTTTTTCAGTTTTTTTCTTCTGGGTTAAATGTGTAAGTCATATAACTGAACTTTCAGATTAATCTACATACTCTGAAAGCATCTTTTTTACCGTCTCTTTATCTTTTGCATATTTGTCTGCAAGCCTTGCTGTATAGTCTTTGAAAGCCTGTACTATATACTGGTTTGAAATAACAAAGGAGATTTTAGGAAAGTCTGTTTTAATTAATGAGACATTATCTCCGTTTATAATTATCTGAACGCTAATAAAGGGAAGTTCCGGTAAAGGTATTAAGGTATAGTTTTTATACCTGTCAATAGTTCTTATAATATTCCTTATATGTTCCACATATTCTTCTTTTTCATATGGAATAATAAGATCATTTCTGATAGTTCCAAGATTCAGCATGACTTCGCCTTTATCTATACTGTCTTTTGAAGGTAGCGGTATCATTTCTCTTATATTTTCATCCTGTAATGCTCTTTCATACAATGATACTCTGCTTTGCCAGAAAGAATATATCTTTTCTAATTCTTCATCATTACAATCAGCTTTTGCTATCATTTTATCTAAAAGAGACTTATCCATAAACCCTACAGACAATGACTGCAAAACTGACACTATTCCGCCTTCATTTACAACATTATCTGTAAAGGAAATATACTTGGCTAAATCCGCTTGGGTATATATCTTCATCAATGGTTCACAAGTCGACAAAAGCATTTCATATTGTTTCATGTATAAACTAAGATGCTCATGGTCTGTATGATATCTGTACAGGCCAAAGCTTTCACTTCCTTTAACATGACAAGCTTCTATGCATGACTTATTGGGACAAATGAACATGGAATGACTGAATCTATTGTCCACTCTTCTTCTGCTTATATACGGCTCTATCATACCTGACATATATAGCGGTATCCAGCTTTCCAGTCCCTTGATCATTTCATCTGGGTCTCTGTCTACTGTATGTATTATCTTTATCTTTATTCTGTTCTTTACGCATGCTCCTAGTAATACTGTCCATTTAAGCAAAAAATCATTATCCTGTGTAATCCATGACATATCTTCATCAGAATATAGCCATAATTCATCAGCATTTTCACTAATTGAATTACTTAAAAATCTAATTACTGCTGCTTGTATTCCTTTTACACCTACATATTCGCATCTTAAGTCATTTAAAACTTCCTTATTAATTATACTGCTGATATCAGGCAGAGTTGAATATATTGCAGGTTTAAATGAGTCAATATTTTCAAGAAATTTTTCTATTGCTGATTCCTGTGCAATATTATCTTTATCATTAATCCATTTAAAAAATGCATTTTTCCTATAATCTGCATCTTCTAAAGCTCTCATAGTAACATTCATCATTCTGGAAAGCTGTTTAAGTTTGTCCTGCTCTTCTATTCTCTCAAGCACATATTCAGATATCCTATCAGTAATATCACTATTTCGTTTTGGAACCCTGGTTCCATTTCTAAGCCTGCTTATATATGATGGGTCAACATTAATTGCTTTACCCAGTTTTACATTAGATAAATCCAGCATATCCATAATGGCATTTAGTTTCTCACTATAGAAATTAAAAGGCAGTTTTCTGCCTGGCCTGCTATTTCCAACAGATTTTTGAAGCTTATTATCATTTTCTGAATACATCCAGTGCACAATGGCTTTTTTCGTTTTATCTGGTGATAAATCGCTTTTCATCCCCATTAGCTTGTATAGTTTTTCTAAATAATGGTGAGCTTCGGTATAACCATATATTCCGTTAACAATTGAGTTCATTGTACTTGAATTCATTTTACATACTCTGGCTCCTGAACGTATTCTGGATATATTTGAAGCAGAACATTCACCATATACCGCTATATCGGAGTTCGTACATCCAAGTACTGCTAAAATAGTCTTTAAATTCTGCGAAAAATTCAGTTCTGAATATACTTTATCTGGCATAATCCTAAACACTCCTCCAATAAATCTATATTATACTAATCAATAGTATTTGGCAATGTTTTGTCATTGCCATAATTGTGACAAATATATATTTATAAGATATAAGTGATAATATATATATGCAAACGGGGTGATATACAAGCTAACCAGCAAGTATATGTCATTTGTCTAAAAAGAGGAATCAAAAAAGGTTTTGCATGAAGCAAAACAAATGTTATGAAAGAGCTGCGGGGGCTCTGACATAACATCTTTTTTTTAATGAAAATTATACTTTGCAGTTTGGCAGATATGCCCCTGATGAGACAAGTCTTTTTTGTATCTTTTTTATATCTGCTTTATGTACATCGTATTCTTTATCTTCACATAATATGGCCGCGGCAATCCCTGCTGCCTGACCTGTTATAAAACATCCTGGCATAACCCTTATTGAAGACTGCATATATCGGTCTGTACATATACACCGTCCTGCAGTTAATAAATTTGCAATTCCTTTAACCGCCAAAGACCTGTACGGTATACCATAACTTTCTCCTTTTGCATATCTTAGTGAAGTGTATTCAGATATAAATTTATCATATCCTTCTTTGTCGTTAGTAGCAGAATGAATATCTATGCCATAACAGTATCTGCCTATCTCATCTTCAAAAGATGCTCTGCTTTTAAAATCATCAACAGTTAAACGATAATCGCATGTTATTCTTCTGCTTTCCCTTATACCTAAATACGATGCAGAGCAAATAAGTTCACAATTTTCAAAACCTGAAAGATATTCCTTATAATACTTTCTGTATTCTTTTAGCTGATGACGTCCTTTTACAATTCCTTCTGTTAAAGACTCAGAGTTTGTGGAATCTATTCCGTATATATGTCCTACATTTGAACCCCCAATACCATCAGAATTATTTAAACCTTGACTGTTTTGTGTCTGTTGTGCAATCCTCCACATTCCTGGATGATGTCTGTCTTCATTTGTAAAAACTTTATCTGAAAAAGCCTTATCAAGACACCTTCCATCAGGAAGCTTTACATTATCCCAGTCAATACCTGACCATATCCCACAAAGCGTAGCAGCCATAACTAACCCGTTTTTATCACCAAATTCATAATCAGCATTTGAATAATATGCTAAATCACCGTCTCCTGTACAGTCAATGTAGATATCTGCTTTAACAGCAAAAATAGAGCCTTTACAGGAACAAATAACATATTCAATACTTCCTTTTTCAACTACAGAATCTATGACATTGGAATGAAACAGATATTTTACTTTTGAATCTGAAACCATGTCATCATAAATTACTTTCAAAGTTTCAACAGGAATTGAACGCGGACAATATCTTTTGTATCTTGGATATGCTTCTTCTTTCAATCGGTCATATACTTCCTTGCCTATGCCGGAAGACAGAAAGTTCACACCATCTGTGAATACAGAAAACCCAGGAACAAGCATTGTTACTGCTGCTCCACCAAAAGCAGAAAATGATTCCGCAAGAAAAACTTTCTTTCCCTGTCTTGCACAACTTATAGCTGCTGCATTTCCTGCTGGACCTCCGCCTGCTACAAAAACATCAGCAGTATATCTAACTTCTATAGTCTTGTTATATGATATGTTCATGGTTACACTCCTTGATATATAATGAGAAAATATGATTTATAAAAATAAACGAAACAATAACCTTATTATATCAAATAAAGTGTGCCTGCAAAATTGTATCAAAATTTAAAGCTATATCTTCAGTGCAGTGTAATATCCTTCATAAACAGATGATGCTACCGAATCAGGATTATTGCTGTCACCAATATTGTATGTTTCTACTTTATCTTTAAGCTGCTCGTAAAGCATGTTATTTGGTTTGTATCCTGCTGCAATAACAACTGTATCACAGGAAATTTTGATTTGACTTTTATCTGACTGTTCTACCAGTATATATGTGTCATAAATACCAACACATTTTGCTTTTGTATGTATTACTACATTTTGCAGCTTCAAATGTCCTAAAAGTATAGTTCTTGAAACATTAACCATATTACTTGCCACTTCATCGAGCATCTCGATTATTGTTACATTCTTTTTATCTGATGCAAGATATTCAGCTGTTTCGCAACCAACAATTCCTCCGCCGATTATTACAACATTCTTTCCTGTTTGAGCTCCTTTTAAAACATCAGATACAAGAATGACATTGCTGCTTTCTATTCCTGGTATTTTCGGTATTACAGGCAGAACTCCAGTTGCTGTTATAACCACATCCGGTTTCTCTGCTAATACATTCTCTACTGTAGCTTCTTTGTTAAACTTGACCTCTATTTTATTGTATTCAAGCTGTCTTTTCAGATAAGGTATTAACTGTTTTAGATTCTGTTTATGTTTTGGGACTACAGCTTCATAAAGCTGCCCGCCTACTTTATCTGATTTTTCGAGTATGACAACACTGTGACCTCTCATTGCAGCTATTCTAGCAGCTTCTACTCCTGCCGGTCCTGCTCCTACTACAACTACCTTCTTTTTAACTTCTGATGACGGAATTTCATATATATTGTCCCCTCTTCCAATTACAGCATTACCAGAACAGATTGCACGACCTCCGCTTTGAAGCTGGGAGTCAATACATTTCTGGCATCCTATGCAAGGCCTTATAAGGTCTGCTTTTCCCTGCTCTACCAGATTAACCCAGTCAGGTTCAGCTAGAAGACCCTTGCCCATAAACACGAAATCAACTGTTTTCTTTTTTAAAGCATTCTCAGCGACATCAGCATCTGCAGCCCTTCCTCCGCCGATTAATTTTAACTTGAGTTTTTTAAAGAACTTAAGACTGTACACAAGCTTTAATAACATGCACACAGGAAATATCTGCCCTTTTGATGAGCCGCTGTCCGGGGTATCCTTCAAAGTCGGGGTATCACTCCACATTCCTGCCATTACTTCAATAGCATGAACTCCTGCTTCTTCGAATCTTTTTACGTAATATGCGCCTTCTGCTAATGTTATACCGCCATCTTTTCCCATCTCCCAGACTGTTAGCTTAACCGCTATAGGAAAATCTTCTCCTACAAGCTTTTTTATTTTATTAATTACATTCATATGGAAAGTAATTCTTTTTTCCTTGCTTCCACCATATTCATCTGCCCTAATGTTCGCAGTAGAAGAAAGGAATTGCTGTCCTAAATAGTATCCTGTACAGTGAAATTCCACTCCGTCAAATCCGGCCTTTTTAGCTCTTAAGGCAGCAGCGGCATATTTATCCTCAATTGTCTTTATCTCTTCTACTGTTAAAGACCTCGGGGCTTCATTACCATAACCGATCATAAAAGAATATGTCATAGCGACTTCTGAAGGTCCTACTGGCTGCTCCTTTATATACTCTCTTCTTGCTCCTCTACCTGTGTGGCTGATCTGCAAAAAACACTTTGCGCCATGCTTGTGAATTGCATCAACAAGTTTTTTCATGCCTTCTATATATTTGTCATCATCAATAACAAGCATATTCTCAGTATTTCTGCCTAATGGAGTATCAACACATGTAACTTCAACAATTATTAATCCTACTCCGCCTTTAGCTCTTCGTTCATAATGATTTATGACAGCATCATTTACAAATCCTCTGTCTGACTGATTCATGCCCATTGCAGGCATAACTACACGGTTTTTTATCTTAAGATTACCTATCTGACCTTCTGAAAATAGTATTGGATACTGTTTTGACATGACACACCTCCATTAAGAAAATATAAAAAGTGAACTTAGTTCACCATTTAAATATATATATTAATCTAAATTTAGTCAATTCTAAAGCATATAGCGAAATAAGAAATATAATATTACTAATCCTTTAGCAAATCATATATGCAGTACTCATTATTGCTAATTTTAAAATTATACTTTTCTATCGCTTTCACTAGTTTGGATATGTCACAAAAATAGTCAGTCATAAATCCTTTTGTCTTTATATTTTTCATTTTGTAGTTCTGCTTGCAAAATATACTCGGTTTGATATTTGATTTACATTTATTGAATTCACTTATATCGTTTTTATCAATTATAATCAATATTTCAATTTCTGGAGATGTGCAAACCTTAATAACATCAGCCATATCATTATATGGTTTTTTAAGTTTGAAACTTTCCGATTTTGAATCTACAAAATTCAATATTAAAGGCTTTTCCTTATATGCATATTGTAGAAAATTTTCAGATACTTTAGATGCTGTCATTCGCTTGAAAAGCTTGTTACTATGAAGCATTTCTCTAGTAAATATGAGTTTTTCATGTTCAAGAAGCAAGGTAAGAATATCATACTCAGCATTACCTTCACAAAGACAGATTAAGTTTTCTCGATTTAAATCTAGTCTTCTCTTTGACATATATATTTCCTGACTTTTTGTATATTTTCATAATTCGGAGCAGTGCCATCTATATAGTTTGAAAGAATTATGTCACTCTTCTTTATATCATTTCTCTTTACATAATCAGAATATTTTATAATTTCAGGAGTACTATTTACTCTTCTTAGAATAAATATATTGTCCTTTCTTTCCATAACATCAAGAATTTCAGGATAGTGAGTAGTAAAAATCAAGCATGCACCATTCTGATTTATTTCACAATCATTAAATAGATCTATTATCATGTGAACAAGTTTTTTATTCATATGGTTTTCTATTTCGTCAATGATCATGTACCCACCTTTTTTAAAAACTTCAGCTGCTTGATTTAATATATGCATTCCTTTAATAGTACCGGAAGATAAAACTTGAGATGCGTCAATAAGATTATCATAGATGTAGTCCTGGCCATTTTTAAAAACTATTCGAACATTATTATCCTTTACAGTAATTGAACTGATATTTTCATCATAGAGTTTTAAAATGTTTTCGTTAACAGTATCATCCCCTTTAATTAAATAGTTACTGATTGGGTGTATTGAATTGTAAATATATGGACTTGCATATCTGGTTATGGATAATACAATACTTTGGTTATCAGGCAAAAGCGCTTTCGCTTGCTCGGTCAAACCTGATCTTTTCATTATAATCATATCATCATCAAACTTTGTAATATCCGCTTTTTTCTTAACACTGGTAATCGGTTTTTCATATATTATCTCCTCTTTAAAAAAGTAAGGATAATTCTGTTCTATATCAATGTATGAATCTTTTTTTAATCCAATAATAGTATGAAGTCTGAATATTTTACCAGATATAACAAAATCAACTTTTATAACTGTATCATCCTTAATTATTCCAAATGGTATATTTGCCTGCTCAAGATTTTTATGTCTAGCTACAATATCCATAACAAACTTTATAAGCCTCAACGCAGTTGTTTTACCTGAAGCATTAATGCCAATAAGAGAAATTACTTTCTGTAAATATATACAATTTGATATCTTTTGTACCTGGTTATCATCAACAACCCTGTCTGAAGCAGTCATGTCAAAACAAAATCCTTTATCAAACACATTGATATTCTCATATTCTATCCTTAATACTTTCATTATTCTACCTCACAAAAGCATTTTAGCATAAATAATACATTTTGTAAACAGTTTATCTGTTTATATTATTTCTATTTTAACTATTTTTAAATTTTACCCTTAATATAAACATATAACATGTTTATAATTTCACATATCTACCTTAAGGTATTTAAATGAAATATTATTTTTTGTTTTTCTGATTTATAATTACAAATATAAAAAAAGGAAAGATATGGCTATCCATCAGAAAGAAAAAACTGAAATAACACATAATCAGCTTAAAGCTACTGCATTGAAGCTTTTTCTTGACAAGGGTTATAAGCATGTTTACGCATTATGAATGATTACTCACATTAATAAAGTAACAACCAAATATTATCAACATTTTTAACTATTTCGCATTGAACAGGATGTATAAAAAAGATACATTAAAATCAAATATGAATCTGTATTCTAGTGAAGTTATTCTGTAGCCGTAGTATAATTCGTTTGTACGGACAAAGACATACAAAGGAGGACGGAATGGTTACCTCTAGAGAAAGATTTCTAAATGTGATAAATGGTATCATGCCAGACAGAATACCTGTCAAACTGTTTATCGCAGATCAGGGACACTTCATTTCTCAAGTATATCCTGATATAGATCCTTGGGATTTTCCAGCTTTACAGCTTAAGGTTATAGAAATACAAAAGCAGCTTGGATTGGATGTGTTTCTTAGAATGCTTTACGACCTTACAGACCCTTTGCATATCCACATGGGCGGCCTGGACATAACTCACTAAAAGTGACAACTGGGAGATAAAAACAGAGGATTACAGAACTGGAAATACGATTGTAAAAAAGTCAGTAATCAGAACACCTGATGGGACTTTAGAGCAGGAATTCTCCATAAATGAAATTCGAAAAGGAACCTTCATGTATGGGTGCACTAAAAAACCTATAAACAATATCAAAGAACTAGAAATAGCAATTAAGTATGAACCAAAAATGCCTGAATACTTCAAATCCGAAGCTAAAAGAAAAGTCAAAAGAATGAAAGATGCAGTCGGAAACGACGGTATTGTCGGTGTATGGGCTCCGCACGGACCATTTAATAATGCTTCATTACTGATTGATCATGATGTGCTTTACTCATTGTATTTAGAGGACTATGAATATTACGAAAAACTGATGAACTTTGCATCAGACAGGATACTGGAATATGCAACTGCAATGGATGAAGCAGGAGCGGACGTGCTTTGTGTAGGCGGAAATGTAGCCGGAGGTTTCGTCGGCAAAAAATATTACGACGAATATATCCTTCCATTTGAAAAAAAGTATATCTCTTTCTGCCAGAAGAACGGTACACCAGCAATGTATCATAACTGTGGAAAGATAATGGATCTGGTGGAGTCATATAAGGAGCTTGGCGTAAAGATTGTTGAGCCTTTCTCACCGCCTCCAATAGGAGATACAGATATACTTAAAGCAAAACAGATAGTAAACGGAGACTATGTAATGTTAGCAGGAATAGACCAGGTTAATGTGCTTCAAAAAGGTACTATCGATGATGTAAAAAGGGCTACTGCAACACTGACCGATATCATGAAGCCAGGTGGTAAATGCATTATACAGTCTGCAGAATCTAAGGTCTCTTTAGAAATCACCGGTAATGAAGAACGTGATATAATTCGCAACTTTTCAACACAAGCAATAGCAGGTACTGCAAGATTTAATAGGATTGTTACAGGAAAACCAACAGAACCTCCGAATATAGTACTGCACTTCAAAGCAGAAGGTGTGACACCATATTCTATAAGATATAATCTGACCTGATTAATAAATTGCAGTATTTGAATATTTTGTGAACTTTTACGATATAATACAATTATAAGGAGTCATCAATGAGTTTATTGAAATACATAATGAAACAGGGCTGGAAGGCAATTAAAAAGGCTGATGCAGACCGTATTGCAAAGCAGCCAGAAATTCTAAACACTAATTTTGAAAGCTGCATCCCCTATACAGATAGTATTAATCCTCTTCATCAGTTAAACCTGTATTACCCATTTGAGTACGACATGGATAAAGACGGCATACTTCCGACAATTATTGATATACATGGCGGCGGACTTATGTATGGCGACAAGGAACTGAATATGAGATACTGCCAGTATCTTGCATCCAAGGGTTTCTGCGTAATGGGAATGAGCTACCGGTTGTTACCCGATACTGATCTTCAGGGCATGATATCTGACATTTACACAAGCATTCACTGGCTGGAGAAAAATGGTCCAAAAAGAGGATTTGACTTATCAAAAGTACTTCTTACCGGTGACTCAGCAGGAGGGCATCTTACAAGCCTTATCATGTGCATACAAAAAAGCAAGGAACTTCAGAAGGTTTACTCTGTTGAACCTTTTAAATCAGACATTTCAGCTGTCGCAATCAGTAACGGAGTTTGTGAAATGCATGACTATTTCAGTTTCTTCCCTTCCCTTAATAAGATGATAGACAGAGAGATTGTCAGCATGATTCTGGGAAAATCCAAGAAGAATGCCCCATGGAAAGATTTCATGAGTTTTTCGCAGGTCATGGTTAAAGCAGACAAATTACCTGCTGTGTTAGTTATTGGAGCTGAGAACGACCCCTTCTACAGACAAACCCTGTGGCTTATGGAGAATTTAACTAAACATGGAAGCAAATTTGAAACTATACTTTGGAAGAAAGAAGACGGGCCTCACCTTGGCCATGTTTTCCACATAGGTCATTATGAATGGCAGGAAAGTATGATAACAAACGATAAGATGCTGGAGTTTTTCAGAAAGAATATTTTTTAGATTACTCATCTAGAAGGTGCAATATGAGAAAAATAGCTGACAATATAAAATTAAGACTCGAATATTTAAAGGGATTCGGAGCATGGACATATCACATTAGAATTCCAGGTACGGCTAACATAGAAGGAAGATGGGGATATATGAAAGTGTCAGGGACCATTGACGGATATGAAATTAAGAACCTCAATCTTGCTCCAAGAAAGAATGAAGACAAGATAATCTCGATAAATAAGAAGATACGTGACACTATAGGGAAAACTGGTGGAGATATGGTGACCGTCACTTTATATCTTAATCAATAATTACTATATTAAAAAATATATCTACTATGTAAAACAAATCAAAAACCTATATAAATCTGCTTCCATATTCCATTGCTGTATCAAAATATGTCTTTATGTTTATTTCAGGAGTCCCTTCTCTAAATGAGTCAGAAGAACCAAGTATGAAACGCCCATTAGGAGCACATATACTTAAGGCATCAACATAAATGGCAGGAGAGTAAAATAACAAACAATAAGATGCTGGAGTTATCAGTAAGTATATAGAAAAGACAGCACAAATATAACTATGCAGTTTATATGTTCAAATCTACATACATGAATGTAGTATTCATTTTTCCCTTTAGTTTTTCAGTTCTGTTATTGGTACTACAAAAACACCATCATCTCTACGATATGCAGCATTTGACATACCACAAATAACACACAAAGAACAAGGCGCTTTTCCATCTTCCTCCTCGATTGCCTTTTTTATACTAAGAAGATTTCTTGCTGCATCATCAATTTGATTTGCACCTAGTTTTATCTCAAATGCACACCAGTTTCCATTAGATAATTGTATTACTGCATCGATTTCTCTATTTTCATAATCCTGATAATGATATAGTCTAGCTCCAAAAGACTCTGCATAAATATTTAAATCCCTTTCGCACATTGCCTCAAACAAAAAACCCAATGTTTCCAAATCATTTATTAACATATCTGGAGTAATACTAAGTAAAGCACATGCTAACGAAGGATCAGTAAAATGCCTCTTCTGCTGTTGTCTGACTCTTACCTTTGATCGTATTGAAGAAGCAAAAGGCAGCTGGTTTTCTATAATAAATAAACGTTCAAATATATTTAAATAAGATGAGACTGTATTTGTATCTATATCCTCATCATCTATTTTCTTAATATCTCTTATCAAAGTATTATTTGACACTGTAGTACTTTCATTTCTCGCTAGCGATCTCAATAATAGTTTTATTTTGTCCAAATCTCTTTTAATGCCATCAACTCGATATACATCATTGTTAATAATTGCTGATAAGTATGCCTTTGGAAGTAACATTGCTTGCTTAGGTAAAAGTTTAATACTTTCTGGCCATCCTCCTCTCAAAATTAGGTCTATAATTTTACGCAAATCTAACTGATCAGTTTTGCATGGATTGAGTATTCCTTTACACAACTGTTCAAGAGAAATATTTCCTAAAGAATCACCAGACTCATACAAAGACATTGGTCTCATTCGCAAAGAAGCAATCCTGCCTGCACCGCTATGTAATATACCTTTATGATTTGGTGTAGAAGAACCTGTCAAAATAAATTGACCTTTACCTGGTCTTTGATCAACAAAATGCCTTACCGCATCCCATATCATCGGAACTTCCTGCCATTCATCTATCATCCTAGGCGTATCACCTTCTAGTACTAATGATGGTGCAGTTTGTGCGAGAGTCCTGTTTTGAAAATTACCATTTGGGTCTGATAAAAATATTTCACTTTTACTATGAAAAGACGATGTCCATGTTTTTCCACACCATTTTGGACCTTCAATACATATTGCTCCAAATACAGCTAAATATTCAATTATTGTTTTATCGATAATTCTCGGTCTATATAATTTTCTTTGCATGGTATTACCTCTTTAATAATATTAGTATAATACATTCAGTCATATTTATCAATATCATTCAGTCATATTTGCTATTTTCATTCAGTCGTATTTGATATTTTCATTCAGTCACATTTGTATATCTGTATTTTTCAATTTGTACTCGTCAAATATGGTAGACATAAAAAAAATTTTTTAATGATATTTTTTTTCGACATTAAACACTATGCTTAGCATACCTTTTTATTCGAAATTGCTGAATAGATGCGCTTATGTAAATCACTTAATTCAGTAATCATTTCAGGATTCCCAAAGTTATTCTTTATGATATTCTCTCCAAAATCATGCAATAATAAGGTTTGAAATATCTTATCTGTCAAATCAGAAACATCATAATCTGCACCGAAAAAACCTTTCATATATGGATATTCAAATTCAAATGTTTCACATAAAAGTGCAGCTAATTCATATTCACAAGGTGCTTGTACACTGTCAGCAAAATCAATTATGTAAATATTCATATCTTTATCAATAAGAATATTATCAGGATTCAAGTCGCCATGAACAAATACCTTATCTTTCAAATCATACTTTTTCAACCAATCCAACCTTTGCCTTTGAAAACTTATTGAAAAGCTATTCCAACATTTAGCTTTTAGCGCACGGTTTATGACATCAATAGCATTAAATTTTTCACAAGGAGTATTCATTCTGTCACAGATAACTCGGAGTTTTCTTCCGATCTTTTCTTTCTGTAAGTCATTAAAGCTCTCTTCGACTTTCACCATCTCTTCAGCATCTACATACTCCATTACCATATACATAAATTCATACTTGTCGTGGATTACACCGCTTCTTATAAGTCTTGGTACTGGAATTTTTAAAGATTCAGTCCTTACCAGTCCGAATTTTTCAGTGGTGTAATCTGAATACATATCCATTCCAGATTCTTTTGGAGCAAATATCTTAACAACATAATCTCCTGACTTGAATACTGCATTAGTACCTGGCGTCAGATGCTCAATTTTCGCATAAGGTAAATCTTCTATTCTAAAAATATATTCAATTAACGTTTCCCATGCCAATATATCCTGAAAAACCTTACTCCAGGAAATCCAGTCGTGTATATCGTGCGTGAAATATATCATTTTAAATATTCTACCTTTATGTTATATGTTAATCAAAAACCTATAAAAATCTGCTTCCATATTCCATTGCTGTATCAAAATATGTCTTTATGTTTATTTCAGGAGTCCCTTCTCTAAATGAGTCAGAAGAACCAAGTATGAAACGCCCATTAGGAGCACATATACTTAAGGCATCAATCACAGTATCCCTTACATCCTTCGCTGTGCCTTTTTGCATGACGTATATTATATCCACATATCCTTTCAAGGTGACTTTGTCTCCTGCAAGTTTTTTTGCCTTCACCAAATCGATATCCCCTACTGTCGGTGGAGTAAGAGTTTCAATAACATCCGGTTTACAGGATATATAATCTTCAAGTATATCCATCATTTTTCCATCATCATAAAAGTCATAAGTCGCATCATAGCTATGTATAAGGTCAATATGCTTTCGAAGTACAGGAATAAATTTCTGTCTGAGAATTTCAGGAGACCATCCTGTTGACAGTGATGAATAATACCAGGAAACAAAAAAGTTGACAACGCCTTTTTCCAGACAGACCTTAGTGGTATCCATCACATATTCAGTGAAGAAATCCATTATCTTGTCAAACAGCTCCATATTGTCATAATAGTCGATCATCAAATTTTCTATTCCTCTTGCATCACCTGCCAGATGATCAAGAGGGCTTCTTAAGAACAACTGAGTTAAACCCTCATTTTTCAATTTATCTTCTGTTTCATTGAAATTTACAAGATTAAGATGCTTCTTCGGGTCTGGAAGAACATACCTTAGTTTTTCTATATCAGAAGCATCTTTTATTAAAAATTCTCTTTTTACAGGATTGGGAGTAACCCCGTATTTACCATTGGAAGGCGGAACATGAATAATGTCCTTAAGTTTACCTGCGGGTGTGGAAATAGTACGTTCGACTATCTTCATTTCACCATTAGCAGTTTCTTTGTAATCCACCTTTATGTCTTTTGTATAGGATGAATCAAAATATACAGAATCAACTGGATTAACAAGCCCTGGCATCATTTGATAAACTGGATCGTGCTTGTAAATCTTGTTAAAATTAATCACAGTTTCAACACCATGTGATAAATACCTGCTCTTAAGATAAGCACCGATTCTTGGAGAACAAGGAATCCTGTCTACTTCTTTTCCCCTTATAGCATTAATCTGCCTTTGTCTGCTGGTCATCTCTTTTTTCATATCAGACTCCTATATATACATTTATATCACAAATATTGACTTGTTGCTTAAAATGTTGAAATAGTGCTTGATATAAGCATAAAGTCAATGGATAATTTATGAAACAATTTTAAATTCCATACATATATTCAAATTAACGGACATATGAACGACCCTCATAAATAGTAAAATCCAGTTTATTCTTTACATCTTTTCAGCCTATATCCGACAAAAAAACATATGATAGCTTTTATTAATAAAAATATGCCGATTAGTAATGCGACAACTGGGATAATGAAAGCTTGTTTTGGAAAGTCATTCAGTGGTGCAATATTAGATAATACTGACAAGTTTGCAAAACATACAAATACGGCAACAACTAAACCGATTGCATATTTTACAGAAATATAATATGCGCCGACATATCCTTTATCATCAAGTAGTTGAACCGCTTTTTTACTGAGTTTGAATTTCTCGACTGTATCCGAAACATTTATCGTTCTTGCATATTCCTCAGCATCGCCAAACTCATCTTTTAACAGGAAATCTGTTGTCACATTGAATAATGTACTTATTTTCAATACATTTTCTATGTCAGGAACAGAAGTGTTCAGCTCCCATTTTGATAGAGTCTGACGAGTTATAGATAATTTATCAGCAAGCTGCTCCTGAGACCACCCTTTTTGTTTTCTGAACATATATATTTTTTCTCCAACTGTCATAAAACATGCCTCGTTGTATTCAAATACTATCACAAGCGATATAGCTATACTACCAATTGAAGTTTGCATATGAACTACTTGGGTTTGCAAAAGTCAGAATAACTATAAAAAGAGCTAATTTAGATCAATAAGTTTTGCTTTTACACCTTCAAGTTTGTTTAAATCCTTTACAAGCTGTTCGACATCTTTTAGTTCTCCACAAGGCTGAAGGATTATTAAACCGTCATTTGCGCATACATCCTCACTTACTTCATGCAAGCCTAAGCGGGCTTTTATCTTGCAGCCATTTTCTGTGAGCACTTCCTGTAACTTCAAAGATACATTGACTCTGTTGTCTATACGGACACTTATTACATAATAACAAGACATTTTCTTCCTCCTTGTATATTGTTTATGTAATCAGGTAAATGTCCTGATCAACACTATCT
>ERZ795048.1778-NODE-1778-length-18594-cov-4.819731_pt1 | contig 18594 bp, 17 predicted proteins | sample MGYA00375132_ERZ795048 | MGnify/ENA primary metagenome ERZ795048 (study PRJEB30177, sample SAMN05720225) | activated sludge metagenome | isolation source: Anaerobic digester | place: Hong Kong | collected 2014-12-17 ...
AGCCGGATGAGTTCCTGGGGGCTTTTTCGGAGTGTGGAGGCGATTTTTTTCTCGTCGCGCCCGCGCAGGAGTTTGAAAGACACTTCCTTTTTCGTTCTCGGAAGCGTGATCTTATGCGTCGCGTCCGGGTCGCCCTCAAGTTTCTTCATGGGGAGATCGGCGAGGTTCACGTTCACCGCGAACGTGTGTCCGCAGGCCATGCACCTTACTTTGAAGTCGTAATCGTCCCCGAATGTGATTCTCCGGATCGCCAGCATCAGGTAATAACGGTCGCCGACGAGCATGTCGTCGATATCCACGTCCTTGTCCAGCAGGCAGTTCCGCAGAATCTTCTCGAACGCCGTCCCGGTTTTCATCATCTTGGGACTGGCGAGAAACCCTTCCTCCGTGGCCGTCATCTCCCGGACCGTCACTTCCATGCCGGACGGGAGCGTTACTTTTTCCGTGTAAAGGTCCATGCGTTATCTCACTCCTTTTCGAAGCCCTCATGGGCGAGGACGAGTTTGTAAATCTGGTGCTCCGAGGACTCGTTGTCCCAGTCGTCCGTCTCGAATCCTTTGGGGAACGCTTTGGGAATGACCCAGCGAGCCAGTTCCGCGCCGGAGCGGTCCTTCTGGATCACGGTCACCTTGCGCTTGTATTTGCGCTCGTCGGCAGAGCCGGTGCCCGACGCGTGGTTGTAAATCTCGTCCCACCAGTTGTAGAGATCGTCGTCGTCCGTCATGCCGCGCTCGAGTTCGATATCGTCGAACTTGACCAGGCCGGGCTGTTTGTGGGGAGTCAGCGCGCCGCCTTCCGTGTACTCGATCACTTCCGCCTCGGCTTTCAGGCCGGAGCATTTGTTGAAAGCGGCCCGGACAACGCCGTCGATCTTCACGATGAAGGCGTATTTGTCCCAGTAGTTGATAGCCGTTGCTTGAGCAGGCATCATGTCACCTCCTGTTTATCAGTGTTGAAAAATACGGGTCACGAGGCGGTGGTCAGCTCTTCCAGCAGGCGTCCGCCGTCCCACTGCGTAATGCGGAATATCACGAATTCAGCAGCCTTTGTCGGCGCGATGCCGATCTCGGTCACGACCTTGTACTGGTCGATGATGTCCTGGGTGTTCAGTTCACCGTCGCACTTGACGTAGAAAGCGTCACGCCAGTTGCCGGTGCCGCCGTCAAAGAACGCGCCGTCACGCCAGTAGTCTTTGAGGAAAAGAGTTGTGGTGGTGGTGAGGTCTTTCCACAGTTCCGCGTTGTTGTCCCTGAACACGGCCCATTCCGTGCCTTCCGCGATGGACTCGATAACGTTCAGGAAAAGACGCCGGACGTTTATAGACCGCCAGTCTGACAGAGCGGACAGCGTGCGGTTGCCCCATGCGACGATTCCGACGCCCCGTTTCTTGATAATGGTGTTGATCCTCGCGGGGTACAGAGTGTCGCGCTGTCCCTTGTCCAGCGTGTACTCTAACCCGATCACTTCGGAAAACCTGCCGTCTTCGATACCAGCCGGTGCCTTGTGGACCCCGTGGACCGCGTCCGTCTTGGCGTATATGCCCGCGAGCTGTCCGGACGGGGGGATGAGCTTAACCTTGCGGCTCAGCGGATCGGAGATATAAACATTGGGGAAATAGATTCCCGCGAAGCGTGTGTTGAACGCCGCGACGTTCTGGACGTGGTTCTTAATCTCTGAAACGTCCATTCCGACCGGGGGATCGAGGATCACGAACAGGTCCTGGCGAAGTTCCGCGTATGTGATGAGGGCGTTCTGCACGGTCTGCGTGGTGATACCCGGACAAGAAAGGATGTTGATCTCGTCCACGGGGTCGAATGCGAAGACTCCGGTGCGAGCAGCGGAACTGCCCGCGTAATCGATATCTCCGATATCCACGAGGCCATCGTCGCCGCCAGTGAGTGTGGAAATTCCTTCGGCGGGCCGGTTCTCGGGGGATGCCGACGCGCTGCTCAAATCTTCGACTTCGATGTACTCGGATTTCCCGTTGATCTTATCATGCACATAATTCTCCGAAGCGGCGTCCATCGACAGGTCATCGAAAAGCTCGACCACGACGCCTTTGTACCTGACTTTCATCCTGAAATGGTTGACCGGGTCGTAAGTGGCCGCCTCGATCTTCAAGGAAATGTTGTCGCCCCACGAGCCCGGTGAAATCCCTTTTACCAGCAGCGTGTCGACCGGCGTTGCCGCGCGGTCCTGCAGGGTGAACTCCGAAGTGACAGCCGTGGCGGTCGTCGCGTCCGTGATATCGGTGTAGTGAACGATGCGCGTCACGTAGCAGCGGCCACGAACCTTCTTGAAGAATCCGTCCACGGCGTATGCCAGGTAGCTGTTCGAGATATAGCCTCCGAAGATGCGCTTGAACTGTGCGAAGCTGGTAATGAGGACGGGAACGCCCACGGGCCCGCGCTCGGCGATACCCATGAAAGCCGCAACCGATGAGCTGATCCGCTCGATGGTGTGCCTCGTGCTTTCTCGCTCCTCAACGTAAATGTCGGGGGATAGATATTCAGGCATTTATGAAGTCACCTCCTGTCATTTGACTTTCTTTTTTGCCGGTGTTTTAACGGTCGGGTCCTCCGTAACGGAGAGGAACCCTTTCTTTATCAGGCGGGAGATATCCGGTGATTCCAGCGTTGTCGCCGGAACCGGTTTGATATCACCGGCCAGAAAATGGAGCCCGCGCCCCTTGCCGGGGGTCACGGTGAGAATCGCTCCGGAAATGTTCTTCAGTGAAACTTTTTTCAAAACGACCACCTCTCATTCATCCAGATGAAACGTTTCCAGGAGTTTTCGTGTGGATTTGTCGCACACCCTCACGTCGCGGTACTTCACGAGCTTTCCTTCCTCTATCTGGTGATCAAAAACTTCGATGTCCTCGATGCGGTATCGACCGGACGCCTGCCGGAGGTTGGAAAGGTTAGGCCGCTCAAGTCCCCCGAGGGGAACGAGTTCGCGCAGGTAATACGAGCATTCGGCAGAAACGGCGATTTCCAGGTTGTCCAGAAAGAACGCGATGACCTTTTCCTGCAGGTCGAGGAGTTCGGCCCCGGTATCAGCGGTGAGAACGAAATCAAAATCGAGGTGGTAATACCTCGGCCAGTTACGGCGGGTGTACGTGAAGTTCGCCATGTCCCGCTCCACACGCTTTTCCGAAACGCGCTTTGCGAGGTTCTCCTCCATCTTGGGGCCGATAACTATCAGCGATGGAACCTGCTTGATGTCGTAGAACTCGTTAAGGGGAACCAGGACCGTGTTCGGCGTGACGTCCGCCTGGAGTTTCCGGATCAATGCCTCGATTGTTTCCCTAATGGATGAGCCCAAGTATGGCCTCCTGGTAATTGCGTTTGATCTCGTCCTTGTACTTCTCCATGACCGGGTGAAGGAACGGGCGCGGTGGAATGATGATGGTCGCCCCGTTCGGGTGCTTGATGGTGGCCCCGAACTCCATGATGGCCCCGATGTTCACCGTCTCCTCGCCGTCTTTGTTGCGCGTGCCCCGCAGGAGCCCAACAAACGCTTTGTCGCTCATGATCTGCTGTGTGATCGAGCTGAGAAGGAATCCGGTGTCTATGAGGGCTTTCGATGAACCTTTTTTCTCGATTGTTGAGGGGGCCAGTTCAGCGAACTGCTGTCCGCCGGGGGCCTGATCGCGGATACCTTTCTTGATCTCGCGGACGAGAAGCAGCGCATTCTTCGTGCTCGCTTCCCGCAGCGCCCGTTCCATCCGGGCCGGAAGACAGTTCCTGAGAGCTGACTCCAGCTTTTTCCAGTCTCCGAATTTGCTAACCTTCATAAAGCTTCGCCACGGTCACCACCTTATGGCTTACTACGCCGAACACGTTATGAATCTCCACCGTCAGTACCTTGTGCTTGATCCCGCCGAACTCAATCCGGTCACCCTCGTTGATTTCCTGTTCTGGAAGCACACAGATAACTGCATCCGACTTCTTGCTTGTGAGCAATTCAACGGGGACCTCCACGAACTCGAATGGGAATTCACAGTCCAGAACGAGGGGAGCGTCGTCCGTGCCGTACAGTCTTTCAGCGGCGGGATCGGGGATGTAACGCTTTCCGATCTGTTCAGAACTCGTTATCAGTTCCGCCGTACATTCGGCGATGAATTCCTTGTCCTTATCCGAGAGCAGCATTCTCGTCCTCTTCGATGCCTCGTTCGTAAACAACGGGTTTGACCGATGGAGTCGTCATGATTCCGTCGCCATCGTCCACTGTGGGGCTGTCGGGATTGATCTGCTTCACACGCGCGTTGTAATCCTTACCGAGGTCGTCCTGGAGATCGGCCCAGAACTGCGGCTGCTTGGTTTTATCAACTTTCTTGTCGCCGCTCGTGAAGGAGAAGTTGTTGGCGGTGATCGAGCGCATCAGCATGCAGACGAAGATGTGCGCACGCAGCAGGATCATCTCCTGATTCTCGCCGGACGGATCGGGTGTTACGTCCCCGGCATCGACCGTATAGGAAACGTTGATATCCTTGTTGATGGAATAGACGGCGCGAACTATGCAACGGTTTAGGTACTCGTCACCAAGCATTTCACCGGCAGTGTCGCCGATGTCCAGGCGCAGCATTGTCACAAGATCACTGACCAGCATCCTCGATCTCCTGTAATCGCGCTTTCAGCGCGTCGATGACTCCGGGGCGTTCTTCCTCCAGGAGTATGGACTGGATGACAGACGGGTCGCTTTCCGCTTCGATGAACTCGATGGCGTCCGTTTCATCCAGTGTGTCGAAATCCTCGGGCGGTTCATCCACCGGAGTTTCCGAGGACGGGGGTAAGGTCGCTTCATCTTGCTGCGGTTCGTAGTCTTCCGGCACAAGTTCGATCAGTCCTTCATCCGCGCGTTGCGAAATCTCCGGTGTGTCGTCGACCACTTCTTTTATCTCGTGTCCTTCGAGCCGGATTTTCGCGGAGGTGATATGAAGAACCCCTGCGAGTGCGTTCTTTATCCTGACCAAGGCGAATCCTCCTTTCGATGTGATATGGGATTACGGATCGCGCATCCGGAATCCGGAGAAACCTCCGAATCCCGAATGCCGAGACCGTTTTTACGGCTGGATTGAAACTTTGGCAACGATGTCCGGGCGTGTGACGCCCTGGCCGAGTTCGCTCCAGATCAGCCAGCCCGTCTTGAACTTGAGCTTCTTGTCGATGGCCTCGGCCTTGATGGGTTCGCGGATGGGCATTTTACCGAGTTCCTCGTCGGGGATGAGGAGAACTTCGTTCAGGTCGGCGGCGGCGGTAATGAGGACGCTGGCCCCGCCGTAAACCTTGATAATGCCTTTCTCGCGCAGTTCCCGCTGCGTGACCGGGTCCAGGTCCCACGAGCGCATGTCGTTGAACCGGCGACCGCGCAGAACGATGTACTTCACGGCCAGTTCCTTGTCCTCAAGGATGCTGATGGCGTCGTTCAGCGCTTCCTCGGTGAGGGCCCCGCCTGTCACGGTGACGGTGTTTTCTGCGGGCACAGCCGTGGAGATGACCGTCAGGGTACGTTTGTCGACTTCCTTGCGGATTTCATCCGAGGATGCCGTCTGGATGTCCATGAGCGTGCCGATGTTCCCGTGTTTGAGGACGCTGACGTCCACCATCGGGGTGCTGTGAACGCGGTGAGTCGGGAACTCCACCTCGTCTTTTCCGATTTCCTGCTCCCGCGCCTCGCCTTCCTTGCTTATCCAGTAGGCTTTCACACGGGGCTTCTTCTGGTACACGGGCCGTTCGCCCTTGGGCAGGTTGTGCCGGGTAAGAAGAAGAGAACTAATTTCCTTACGTTTGATCTCCTGTTCGATGGGTGCGGCGATGGCCGCGGCAAGAGCCCTCATGCCTTCCTGAGAATCCAGGGCTTCCTGCATGAGCTTGGCCATGGCCTCCATGAACTCGGGAGTGCTCACGTCAACTTTCGTGTTATCCATGTCGGATTGAACCTCCTTTTCGTCAGGTTGTGGAATACATTTACACGAGCAGCTTGAATTTCAGGATGCCGCCGGAAACGCTGATGGCCTGGGCGACCCTGCTGGTAGCGGTTGCGCCACCGGTGAGTTTCCCGTCGCCGTCGATCTCCAGCAGTTCGTCGGGGCTGATTGCGCCGGAGAACTGGTCGGTTTCATACACGCCGCCGCAGCACCAGATGCCCGGCATTTCACCGTCCGCGTAGTCCTTCATAAGGATTCCGAACGACGGGTCAGCCGCCGTGGTGTTGACCGCGAAAGTGTCGTCACCGACGAGTTTCACGAACTGCCCCAGACTGCCGGAGCCCTGCATGTAGCCGTCGCCGTAGGCGAGACCGGGATGTGAAGCATTCAGGTATGCCATGATAAAAACTCCTTTCTGTCGTGATAAATCCGGTCCGGCGAGCGTCGCCGGACGGGGGGTAAAGATAGAATTACTGAGAGGGAGTGCCGACGCGGTCCTGATACGCGGCCATGAATCCGGACTTCAGTTTGTCTTCGAGGGACTTCTTGTTGTCGTCGACATCGCGGGGGCGAATGTCGGCACTGGATCTCATGGAGCCGCCCCTGTTGCGGGAAGCAGCCGACTGGTTCTGGTCCGAGCCGTCCTGGCTGGGGATTGGGGGGAAATCCACCCGGCTGTAGGCATCTTCCGATGCTTTGAAAGCGTCGTCGCTCAGGCTGGCCAGACGTTCCAGTTCCGCTTCGCGGTCTTCCTCGTCCTTGAACCGGAGTCCCTTTTCCTCAAGGGTTTTAACGAACTTCTCGGCGCGGGCGCGCCGCTTCGTGGCCTCCTGCTCAGCCTTCACCTTTTCGTACTTCTTGCTTGTATCGTCGAGCTTGGATTTCAGGTCGCGGTTCTCGCCCTCGAGTTCCTTTATCCGTTTCTCCAGCTCTTCGACTTTAGCGGCCAATTTCTCGTTCGCCGCCTCGTTCTCGGTGTTCTCCGTGTTTTTGGTTTCATCTTCCATGCGGTTTGAACCTCCTTTACATGAAGTGTTTTCGGAGCTTGCCACCTGCTTTATCTTCGCGTTCTCATCGGCACCTTTTCGGTCCAGCAGGCCGAGACCTGTAAAGGTAATGCCGTGGAGAATTTCATAGACAGGATTGCCTTTGAACTCACCTCCTTTGAATTTTTTCAAGTGGATGCAGTAATCCGCTTTGCTTTTCACGCGCTTTCCGCAAATCGAGCATTCGCCTTCCTCGTAATCGCATTCCATCGACACCTGTGTGATGATGCCCTTTTTCATGAGCTTGTAGGCGAGGCGGGAGTTCGTGTTCTCGTTTGTGTAGAGTTCACCCACGCATTCGACCCATGCCCGATCCGTCTGCTGAACGAAATCGCTCGCGACGATGCCGCCGACTATGTCCGTAAAATCCTGGGAATGCTTGAGGTCGATCTTCTTGTTTACCGCCGTCTGGTGGCGGCTGCCGAGTTCCTCGACGGTAAAATGGTCACCGTTCTTGTTGGTTCCCGCGTGGGTGAGGATGAAGGTGAATTTTTTATCACCTTCCATCTCTGTGTCGTCCAGGTTCATGCTCTCTGTGGAAAGCGCGTCTTCGCGGACGATGCTGATTTCCCCGATAATGCTGGCGTGGTTCATGCTTTCGGTATGTACCGAGGCGGACGCCTTGTTATCTTCGAGTTTTTGTTTCACCGCATTCTTAACCGCCTCCGGCAAGGTTTCATCGATGGTTCCGGGCATAAACGAGAAGACGAGCCCGCGCTCGAGCGCGACATTGTGCAGGCGGGTGTGCTCCATGACCACCTGATCCCGCGTCCACGTTGTGGTGGCGTTCTTTCCATCGGAATCCCAACCAGCCGCGTACCACCTATGCAGAATGGAATGGCCGAGTGTGAGCTGCGAGTTTTTCCGGGTCTTCATCCGGAAGTCGTCGGCCATGGTTTCGATGAGAGCCTGTTCGTTCAATTCCCCGTGCTTCGATCCGGCTTTTCTCTTTTTCGCGATGAAAAGAAGCTCGTTCGCGTATTTGCCGCCTGCGGCAGACTCACGCTTCACGATGTTGTACTCGACAGCGATCTTCCGGACCGTAACGTCGCCGTATGAGGCGGCAACCAAGTCGCCGAGTTCCTTCTGGGTGGGGTACGCCTTGTCGCGGTAGCTTATGAGGATGTGCGGGAAATTTCTGCTCGCTGCCGCGACGGTCTTTTCAAGCAGGTCGCGGATGCTGTCCCTGTCGTATTTCGTGCGGGACTCGAAGTTTCGGCGGCGCGTGTTCAGGATTTCTTTGCCTTTCCAGCACGTCATGAGGCCTTCCACGAAGTGGTAATAGTCCTCGTAGTCGTTGCGGAGGAACTCCGTGATGTACGGGGGATCGCAGTAAATGACGTCGGCTTTCACTTTCGGGATGATTTCAAGGACGTCGCCGTTGTACGCCTTGTTCTCCTGCCCGTTGTCGTAAACCAGCCTGTTGATCTGCCGGACATACCTTTTGAAGGTATCCACAAACTCTTTCAGGGTGATGTTGCCGATGCTGGATTTGCGGTATCCTTCGGCCAGTTCCGACACGTTGCGCGTCCGGTTCCGCTTGCTCCGGTTAAACATTCCGAATACGGCCTTTGCCTTGCAGGTATGACCGAGCGCTGCGAGGGCAATGTCTTTTTTGTAGCCCTTGAGGTTTTGGATGTTCGCCCAGACGCTGTCCATGAATTGAAGGATGGGCTTCGTGTAGTAGTAGCCGTAGAAGGTATCGACGATGAACGTCCCGGCTTTCGGGTTCTGCTCGACGAGCTTTTCCAGCTCCTCTTCGGAGATGGTTTCCGTGTTGTTTTCGATGACGGCCCTGGCGATATGGAACGAGTACCGCATGATGTCGTTGCAGACCACACGCAGGCCTTTCCGCTTGTAGAAATAGGCGACGTTCGCACCGCCGGAGAACGCGTCGAACAGGGATTTAGCATCTTTAGGAAAATGCCTGTCGATCCAGTTCATGACGAAGTGTTTGTTCCCGATGTAACCGGTGACCAGTACGTTGTCGATCTTGCCCGCGATGGCGCTGAGAATATCCGGATCGAACTCGCTCTCCTGTGAAAGCGCGGCGATCTCTTCCATGTTCGCGTCAGCCGACAGACCGGCTGCGTTCTCGTCTCTCGCGCAGACAAAAAGCCGTTCCTTTGCGTTCGAGGGTTCACCCTGGCGGTTCTTTCCCGCGAGCTGGTATTTGTGTTCCTTGGATTTCATCCGTGCGGACTTCCCGGCGTCAGCGATGATCTGCTTGATCTCCGACTCGGTCGGGTACGCGTTGTCCCGGTAGGAAATAAGCCAGTGGTTTATGTGTTTCGAGGCGGTGAGGAAATCCGTGAAGAACTGCTTCGCGTTGGAAGCGGCGATGCCGGGATAGTCGATCTTGTAATTGCGGATTTTCTTGTCGGGATCGATTTCCTTGTCTTTCCAGTAGGTCATGAGACCTTCCACGAAGTGGTAATACTTCTCGTAATTCGTGGAACTGAACTGTGTGGCGTAAGGCGGATCGAAATAAGCCAGGTCGGCTTTTACCTTGGGTGCGATTTCTGTGATATCGCCGTTGTATGCCTTGTTTTCTTTTCCGTTGTCGAATACCAGGGCGTTGATGCGATACAGGTTGTCCCGGTAATGTTCCAGAAAGCTTTCCCGCGTGTAGTTGCGTTTGCCGCCGTCTGTAGTGGAGGAGAAATGTCCGAATCCGCCCCCAGACATGCAGGTCTTCCCGAGCGCAAACAGGGCCATGCTCTTTTTGGTACCGGAAAGCGCGTCGATGTTGGCGCGAAGCACATCCAGAAGTTCCAGGACTTCGTTCCTGAAGAAAATACCGTGGAAGCTTTTCTGAATGAAATCCTTCGATTTCGAGTTGGTTTCCTTCAGAAGGTTTTCAATCTCGGTTTCCGTTAGCCGGACGTTGTTGTTTTCAACGATGGCGCGGGCTGCGTGGTAACAGTATGAGAGCCGGTCGTTGGAGATCACCTGCATCCCCTTGGTTTTGTACATGTACCCCACAACGGAAGAGCCGGAGAAAGCATCAAACACGGTTTTCACGTCTTCCGGCGTGTTTGACCATATCCAGTCAATCAGTTTCTGTTTCGACCCGATAAAGTTAGTTATGTATTTCGGGCGTTTCTCCTCGGGCAGTTCCTCGGTAACAAGGTCGAGTTTCCCTTCAGCGGCGAGGAGGCCTATATGCAGGTCCGCGTCCGCTTCGAGAAGAAAATGTATTTTTTCAAGATCGGTATCGAAGTTTTTCATTGGTATCACCTCTCAAAACAAAAGCCCGGCACCATTGCGATCTCTCGCATGTCACCAGGCTTGGGCCGACACGTCCGGACTTGATTCTCCGGGCTCGGCGCATCAATACTACCGGGGCTCGTTTTTCCGTGGGTTATTCGGGCAGGTTTTTAAATTCCCACTTTCCTTCGGTTTTTATTTTCTCGACATGTGTGACTTTACCGTTTTCAAAATGGATGACGATTTTCCCGAAAAAACGTTCTGACAGAAGCCGTTGAAAGAATTTAACGATTTTATGCACGATCAAACCTTTCCTTTCCGTATCTTTTCAAGCACATCCTCAACCAGTTTCGCCACGTTTTCGTATTTGTCAGTCTCAACGACCGCTGTCCGTGAACCTAGATAAACGGGGACCGAATCGCGGTGCTGTTCCAGGAAATCCTCCGGCAATTCCCTGATACCCTGCTCGATGATGCTGTTGATTACACTCTGTGCGTCCCATTCTTGTTCTTCATTGCCGGAGAGGTATCCAACCTCCAACGCCGACAGGTCATCTACGCCTTGCGCCCAGACACCTATGGGAACGAACTCCCATTTATTCGGATCGGGCCGTTTGTATTCGATAAAATATCGGAGCATCATTCTCCGGCAGCCTCCATGTTCAGTGCCATTTCCATCATCTCGGCGGTAAAATCGTTGTAAAGCCGCTCGAACGCAGCCCTGTTCTTTTCTCTGTAATCCCGCCATCTGCGGAAATCCCGCTTCGAGGCATTGTCAATCTCGTCGATGGATTCGAGCAGGCACTTCCATTCTCGATGGTCGGTGAATTCGATCAGGCCGGGATGTATTTCCTTCACATCCTTCATTTTGAACAGCCGCACGTTCTGAGGGCCGCCGTTATCGAAACCGACTTCAAAACACACAGCCCAGAAATAGTGATTCTGAACCGAGCCGTCAGGTCCGAAGACGGGACGGGCGAAAAGCACGTCAAAGCGGTCGACCATCAGCCTGATATCAAAACCGTCACCGGAATCAACCAGTACAACCGACCCTGGCTTGAGAACCCGGTCAACGGTCTTCTGCATTTCGTTTTTTGAAGCGTCGAGGTTTTCCTGCATCAGATCACTACGTCCTCCACGCGCCTGCCGTCCGGGAATCGCGAATGCCCGTGTTTCTTAAAAAGTTCAATCAGCCGTTTTTTCTGGGCCGCGCTTTTCGTTTTTATCACATCGATCTCATCCAGAAGCGAGACCGTGTATTTGAAAATCGTCTCGTCGCTCCTGCCGCCGGATGCCAGCCGCTTATAATCCTGGAGGGTCACTTTCCGTTTATTCCGGACGTATTCCCCTTTGACCTTCCCGAAAGCGTCGTGGTCATAAGTGATGGCGTCCATGCGCCGCAGGAGGCGTTTTTTGAAATACAGGCCGGAACTTCCACGCTCACCGGTAGGCAGTTTGCGGATACGGGTGAAGAAATATGTCGCGCCACCGGTGTCCATGTCCGCGACGGGCGACATGCCGCCCGGTTTCACGCCGATGCGGATTTTCTCGACCGTCGAGACCATGTTCCCGTTGTTTTCAAGAACGGATTTCACGAGTTCTTCCATGCCGCCGCCATCTGTTACATTGTGGTAAAGACCATACCCTTTGAGATCCCGGTCCAGCATCTCGTCCGTGATATCAAACCGCATCTGGTGTCTGTATCCCGCTCGTTTACTCAGGTCTTTGAATCCGAGCTCATAATGTCCCACGGGGTCGTATCCAGATATTTTCGACACGTCTTCAACGCCGAGTTCATCCGACCAGTATTTCCGCATCGCCTGGATGCGTTCATTCTTTGTCGAATTCGAGCTGTCGAGTTTATTCACCATTTTTTTCCAGGCGGGTGAAGTGTCTTTTTTAAGGAGATAAGCCTGTTTTTGGAGATACATCAGTTCAGCGTCTTCGGCGCTCGCGGGTACTGAGTTGATTCCGAGTTGTTCGAGCTTGTCCAGAATCTTCTCGAACTTCTCCGGATCGGCGATCTTGCCCGTTACGCGGATTTCCGCCTGTCCCTGCACGGCGTAAGGGTTCGCGGCATCCCATGGCCGATAATCCATGACCACGCCGTCGTCGAGTTCGACACGGTACTGCACGCCTCGACTGAAACGGGAGTTGCCGAAAATCGTATTCAGGTCCGCGTCTGATTTCACGACCTTGATTTCCCCGTTCCGGCACTGCCGCTGATCCATTTTTATGGACGTTTTCTGGAACCGGAACTCGGCCTTCGAGCCCGGCGCGGGTTTTGCTTCCTTTTCGATGAGCGATTTCTTCGCCTTGTACTGATTGAATTTGTACGTGATCTTTTTGCTGTCCGCCGCGCCGTCCAGGACGTCTTCGCATACCTTTTTATAATGCTTCGCCATATCACGGACGGAGGCGGTCTTCCCGTGTTTAGCGAGATCATCCAGTTGTGAAACCAGACTTTTCACGTTTTCCATCGTGTCCTGGTTGAAAAGGAAATCACCTTTGTCTATATGGTGATTAACGGTTTTCACACCCGATAGAATCTGGTCGTAGAAATTGTCCTCCGGCAGCACGTCGCCAGGAGAGAGTCCCTTCATCGCACTTCCTTTTTCGCCGAGCGCATCGAGCAGTTTCTTTTGCGAATCTGGCCGGAGCTTGAACTGGATGACGGTTTCTTCTTTTCCTGCCACGTTTTTCTGCGCGAAAACAAGTACGTTCTGATCCTCGATATCATCGACATCGATCCGCAGGGCTTTTCCCTGGCCTTTCATGCTGTGGGCTTCCCGGAGCATCGCCTCATCGGCCTCGGTCAATTTCCGCACCGTTTTGACGTCGTCCTGAAACTTGAACGCCTTACCGTGTCGGGATTTATGGAGGTCGTTGTAGAACTTTTCGAAGTCGCGCCGGATGTTGTTTTTCCGCTCAAGCGCCAGTTTGTAGAACTCGTCTTTCGCGGCGCTCGCGCCCGTGCCGAAACGGCCTTCAACGTATGGTTTTATTATTTCCAGGTACTCGGAATCAGGTATCTGCTCGACGCGCTTGATGTATTTGAGTGCCGCGTTCAGGTCGATATCCACATCGCCGTCCCGGTATGCCCGGAAAAGCGTGTTGTAGATCGGTTCGGCCTCGACTCTGTTCGGATGGTACGAAATCGACAGCTTGTCTTTTCCGAGGAACTTGAAAGACTGTCCCTTGTCGATGCCGTAAACCCTGCCGTCCGCGGCCCGGATGAATTGCTTCGCGTGGCCGTCATGGTTAGAAATCAGCCAGTCGATCACGTGTTCGCGCTGCAGGGCCTCTATTTCATCTGTTGAGATGTCGCGCATGGAAATGTCCCTGAAGCTGGCTTCCGTTTTAAGATTCTTTTTCAGCTTCTGGATAGAACCGGCACGGCCATCCATTTCGATGTACCGAACTTCGACGGCGTCCGGATCGATCAACCTCGCGACCCTGTAACCCATTTCTTCACCCCGGGCTACAAACGCATCCATCGGTTTGAACATCCACTCGTCGCCACTGCTGTCCACGTATATGTATTTCTCGTGAGCGCCACCGAGCTCGCCTCGGGCATCCTTAGAAAACTTGAACGCTTTCTTTTTATCCAGGGCAGCCCATTCTTCATCGGCATGAGCAAACCGGGCGGCCACATCGCCGTGCGGTTTTTCAGGAACGACCGGTTTCGGCTTGACAGCCTTGGGCGGCTCGACAGGTTTCGGTGTCTTTGCAGCCGCAGGCTTCTTTCCGTGTTTCTCTGCCCATTTCGCCCATTTGGATTCAATGTTGTTTTTTGCAAACTGGACTGCTTCATCGTCCGTCTCGGTAAAGAGGGCCACGAAGTCGTCTTTCGAGCCCCATTGCCAGTGCGTTACCTTCGTTTCTTTGGCGAGGTTTTTAAGGTCTTTCGAGGACATCGCCTGAATCTTCGCCTTGAACTCGGCTTTCTTTTTCGCCAGGTCCGCCGTCTTTTCCTTAACGAAATCGTCGCCAACGGACAGGCCGGGCTTTCCGAGATACGACTCGGCTTCCTTTACGGAGTTCAGGAAGGTTTTGTAATCGCCCGGATCGGCGGAAACCTTGATGTTGTCCAGGAGGGAAATGATCTGAGATTTTTCCTTTTTTATTGTTTCCTCGGAAACCTGAACGACAGCTTCTTTGACGACCTTCTTTCCGAGGTCTTCCTTGAACTGGTTTTCCAGGGCTTTCACGAGATGTTCTTTCGTTTTGAGAACGGGGAGATTGAATTTCTTTTTCGCTTCGATGAGCGACTGGCCCGAAAGCATACTGTGGTCCACACCGGGTTCCAGCGCGTCCAGGATGTCTATGGTTTCCTGCTTCGTGAGATTGAGCGAGATTCCTTTTTCTTTCGCTAGGTCTTTTAGCTTGGATACCGGCATCGCGGCGAAGTCCGGCGCCTGCTCCTGTTTCACCTGTGTTTTCAGCAGATCGATGAGTTCGTCTTTACTCCGCAGGGCGGCGACCTTATGTTGCTTGATGACCGCTTTCAGTTCTTTACCGGCGAGATGTGAGTAATCGTTTCCAGTCTGCTGTTTCAGGAGTTTCAGGAAATCTGACTTTGTCCGGGCGATGGAAATCCCTTTCCCTTTCGCCTGCTCCTGAAGCTGTTTCAGAGTGAGCTTGTTCCAGAGTCCTTTCGATATATACTGGCCGACCTTCACAGCCTCGGAATGCTTGTCCTTCGCCATTTGCTCAATTGCATGGGGAGGAAGGATACAGTCGGTCTGAGACGGTGCGGCCTGGGCACCGAGACTTTTCGCCCCACAGACATCGCTCGGATACACGCTGATCATGGAGCACCGGCAATGAGGATGGGCCGGGATAGGCGGGAATTTATCGATGTCGAACACGCGCCCGTTGAGGTCCCCGCAGATGGGGCACATGCGCTCGTCGCCGGTGGCGAACCATTCCGCTTTCCGGACGCCGACCGTGTTGTAGAATTTCAGCCGCCCTTGATTATGAGCCCGCAGGGTTTCCGTCCGGGAAATCATCTGCATCCGGTGCTGCGCGGTCTTGAACGTGGTTTTCCCGGCTTTTCTGAACGCTTCCGGGGCCTTGACCACGCGCCCGATGTCTTTCGCTATATCCGGCACGCTTTTCCCTGAAACGATCCCGAGCTGGATCGCCTTGTTAATCCCGTCCGTCAGTTCGCGGGACACGTCCCCGGCGAGCTGGACGTTGTAGTTCACCATGAAATCCAGCGCGTCCCTGTCGATGAGAGTGAATACGTTGCTACCGCACTGCTTTATCCCGTCGTAGGACAGGTCCCGGTAAAACGGAAGTTTCGCCCGGACGAGATCCCCGATACCGTGGTGAATACCGGCTTTGTAACTTTCCTTTGTCGCGGTTGAAAGGATTAGGGAGTGTTCTTTACGGACGTCACCGATGATCCTTCTGATCTGCCGCTGCAATTTCCGTAGCGATTTCTGGTTGATCGCCTTACCTTCTGGCAGCGATCCCAGGTTGGCGTAATGAAGGAGAGTCGCTTTAACATCCTTCTCGCCGCTGCGCAGCACGTCCACGACTCGGTCCACGGTCTGCTCCGTGTACAGGTCACGGTTATGAAGCGACACCAGGGTCGCCTCTGCGATGCGTTCCTTGAGCGTTTTTTCTACTGCTGCTGACTGCATTCGCACTCCGTTTGATCGGGTTTCTTCTTGAACGAACCGCACGCCCGCGAGTCGAACCGGGTTTCCTCCCCGGTGGTCTCGCAAAAATTGGTATCCTCATCGAAAAACTCGCATTCGTCACAGACAGCGTCTTCGGGAACACTGCCGGTCAGCATGGGCGGCGCGTAATTCCAGTCCGCCGTGGCGGGCCGGTTCTTTTCCTTGTCCAGGCCGAGCTTCTCCTGCGCCGTATCCACGGACATGATTCCGGAATTGACCATGTCGATGATGATTTTCGGGTCGGTCACTTCTATGGGTTTCTTGTATTCGCCTTCACGGCTCGCGGCTTCCGCTTCCGGGTTCAGGTCCATCTTGATCTGGAGGCTGTTCCGCGAGATCAGTTTCCGGTCGTACAGCTCAATGTAAAGTTTTCGCAGGTCGACTTCGTTCGTGAGATCGAGGTCGTTGAAAATGTAGGTGATTGATTTGTCATCGTATCCTTTGATTTCCAGCCAGTCGTTGAATATCCAGTTTAGAATATCCCGTGCCGCCTGTTTGATTTCCTTGAGCATGACGATCATCTTCTGCATGGCGATGGACGCGGTTGCGAAGTTCGGGCCGTCACCGGTAATGAGGCTTTTTGCCAGGCCGAGCGCGATGATGATATCTTCTTTGATTTCCCCGATCTTCTTTTCAGTGTTCAGCACCTGTCCCTCTGTACCGTAGGTTTCCGCTTTCACGTAGAACGGAACCACCAGACCGGCTTTCAGGTCCATCTTGTTGATCATGTCACGCACGCTGTTCAGGGTTTTCTGGTCGGGAATGATGGTTTTCTGTCCGAACTGGCCACCGACTTGAATAAAGCGTAGCGGCGTAGTCCACCTTTTTGCCACGGCGCGCTCTGCGTTCCGGTAGTCCCGAAGCAGCTCTATCGAGTTGAACGCCGTCACGACCATCGAGTTGCCACGCTGCGAGAAAGAAGGTGCGTTCCATTTAATATGAATGACCTGATCGAGCGGGAGATCGAGAGCCTCGCCGCTGCCCGGCGTTTCCGGGTACTGCTTCATCTCGGTTAGCTTGCCGTTCTCGTATTTCACCTGGATACTGATCGGGTTGACACAGACCAGTTCATCAATATCTGTTTTTTCCGCATTGTATCTCTTGAAGCAGACGCATTCGCCTTTTACCAGGCACTGAAGAATGGCGTCTTTAATCAGGTTGTTGATCCTGTTTTTCGCGGCGAATTTACGGGCTTCCATTTTCACGTCTTCGTCGTTGCAGTTGAACTGAATCTCGTCGCCGATGGCGAACGTGCGCCATGAGTTGATGGCGTTCTGGACGATAGGTTCCTCGACGTAATACTGCCATGCCTTGGTTGCCCGCTCGTCCCAGGATTTCGGGATGGCATCGTTCACGTTCTGGGCGCTCATGGAGGAGCCGTCCAAGGCTGCGGCGGTGCCCATGTGTCTCTGGGTCATAACGACGCCGGTGGACCGGTTCCGGGGCGGCTTCCGATTCGATTTCTTTTGTGAGGGTTTGTTGTCCATTAATGATTCCCTTGAATAAGTCGGTTAGCTTCTTTCCTCTGCCTCAACAATGCTCATGGGTTTACGTCGAGGTTTTTCCTCGTCGAGCAGGATGCCGAAGAGAACGAAATAACCGATAGCGTCGGTGACCGTGTCGGACAGGCTCTCGTTCAAAACATCTCCGTCCGTGCCTTTATCGAGGAGGTTCGCGAGCCGTTCGAGTTTGTCGTCCAGGCGCACGAGGAGTTTCGATTTCGCGTCCAGCGTCCCGGACAGGATGCCGGACTTGCGGAAGCTGCTGCCGTAATCGCGGTTCTTGCGGAGCAGCAGGTCTTCTATCTGGCGCATCTTTTCTCTGATCAATTCCTGATCGGACATAAACACTTCCTTTTAGAGAAATATGGGGGCGGTCATGACCGGCAGAGGAAACTCGCCCATTCCCGTGATTTCATCGAGGGATTCCTGTTCGCGGATCATCATTGCGCACCGCACCGCGTCGATGATGTGGTCATTCCCTTTCGAGTAGATGACCTGGCCGGTCTTCATCGAATAGGTGTGCGTGGTGAACTGGGATTCGATTGCGACGTCGGAAACCGGCAGAATCAATCGACGTTGCTGGAGACCTTTGTTTATCAGACTCGTCATGTATTCTTTGCATTTCTTTTTTACTTTCTTCCCGTCCTTTTCCCCGATCACCACCGCGCTTCCGAAGTTGTATGCTTTTATGCGCGGCTCCAGATTCAAATCTCTGTATTTGTCCAGCGCGGTGAGTTCCTGGACCACGGACAGGCCGTTTCCGCCAGCGTCGACACCGACGCCAGCCGGATTGATGTATCTGTCCAGCAGACCGATGACCTGGGCAATATGAGGATAGGCCACGTGCTCCATGTGAATACGAAGAACAAGCTTAAGAAGAGTCTTTTCATTTTCTGTCGTCTCCCTGAAAACAGTGATTTCCGTGGGGTCGGCTGTGTACCCTGTATCCGAGCCGACCCAGAACAGCCCATCCATCGGAGCGAGATTGAGAAGCATGTCGAGACGATCTTCGACGGCTTCCTCGGTATCGCAGTCTTTCAATTCCTCACCGGTGATCTCTATACATTCATATTCCGGGACTTCCTGCCTGCACATTGTGAGAAATTCCAGGTTGAAAGCACCGTAAGATGGACGACCGTGTTCACCGGCCACTTCGTGCTGCCATCCGGCGGTGTCGCGCCCACCATAGAATTCGACCAGTTCCTCTTCGCGTTCGTC
>ERZ795048.1779-NODE-1779-length-18591-cov-47.614102_pt1 | contig 18591 bp, 16 predicted proteins | sample MGYA00375132_ERZ795048 | MGnify/ENA primary metagenome ERZ795048 (study PRJEB30177, sample SAMN05720225) | activated sludge metagenome | isolation source: Anaerobic digester | place: Hong Kong | collected 2014-12-17 ...
TTAAAGAATGTTTTTTACCTCCCGAAAGCTATAAATATCCATTTATGGAAGATTAGGCAGATGTAGACTTTTTTTCGAAAATCATATTTATGAAACCCAATGAGACATTAAACAAACTCATTGGGTTTTTGTTATACATACACAAATTATAAAATAAAAATATCATGAAATCAATCTTAACAATTTTAATTTTAATAATTATGAGTTCAACAATAAATTTAAACGCACAGCATATTCAGAAAGAACTAAACTACGAGTTTAATGCGCTAGAACCGCACATTGATGCAAAAACTATGGAAGTACATTATTCCAAACATCATGCGGGATATATTGCAAAACTTAACAAAGCTATCGAAGGTACCGAATATTCTGAATATGATCTAATGACATTACAAAAACTAATTAGCGAAAAAACTCCTGCTGCTATAAGGAATAATGGTGGCGGAAGCTGGAATCATGAATTCTTTTGGGATATTCTAACTCCCACAAAAGGGATGAAACCTTCAAAAAAGCTTAATGATGCAATAATTCGTGATTTTGGAAGTTTCGATAGTTTTAAGTCTGAATTTAAAAATGCCGCACTCGGGCAATTCGGCTCAGGATGGGCATGGTTAATAATCAATGATGGTAAACTAAAGGTAGTTTCAACACCTAACCAAGACAATCCTTTGATGGAAATAGCTAAAGAAAAAGGCAAGCCAATTTTAGCTATAGATGTATGGGAACATGCATATTACTTAAAATATCAAAACTTGCGTGGTGATTATATTGAAGCTTTCTTTAATGTAGTAAATTGGGATAAAGTTTCTGAATATTATGAAGAAGCATGTAAATAAGTTTTAAACTTTATTTGAATGATACTGCTCACTATTAATTAATTAATTATTATTAGTGAGCTTTTTTTTTAATCTATTTAAGACTCTCCATGATTAAAAAAAAACATTTAATTATGCTAATTAATAAATAACTTCATGGTTTTTGGCATGGTTTTTTGCGTCGAAGAAAAGCAAAAACACATGCCAAAAACATAGTTCCATATTAATCTATATCTACATTTATTAAAATACCCAACATATCTACAATATTTAAAACTTCATCAATTTATTATCCCTGTTTTAAAACTTATTTCTTTGATAGCTCAATAGTAATTGGTATTTTTGAAAACATTTAATCAAAATTCTAATTATTATGATAAAAGATATCGACACTCTTTATTCACGTATTGCCGGCAATATGAAGCGTTCGGCTATTAGAGAAATATTAAAATTGACACAACAACCCGATATTATTTCATTTGCCGGAGGACTACCTTCGCCAGAATCGTTTCCAGTAGAGGAGGTAAAAAAAATATCCGAAAAGGTTTTAACCGAAAAAGGAATTACAGCTCTGCAATACGGCACTACTGATGGTTGTGTTGATCTTCGCGAACAGCTAAGTCAAAAATACAAAAGAGAAGGACTTGATATTGATATTAAAAACATTTTAATTACAACATCTTCGCAACAAGGGCTAGACTTAGTGGGTAAAATCTTTGTTAATCCCGGCGACAAAGTCATTTGCGGACTACCATCCTATCTTGGCGGAATAAGCTCTTTTGCAGCTTATGGAGCGGAACTAATAGGTATTAAATTTGATGAGCATGGAATGCGTTCCGACAAATTAAGCGAAACTCTCGAAAACCTAAAACAGCAAGGAATAAGACCAAAATTTATTTATATTATTCCCGATTTTCAAAATCCTGCAGGTATTACAATGCCCGAATTTCGTCGCCGCGAAATTCTTGAACTTGCCTACAAATACAATGTTCTCATAATAGAAGATAGCCCGTATCGCGAATTACGTTTCGATGGCAAACCGCAAAAAATGATTTACGAATTAGATGATCAAGGTTATGTATTAACACTCGGAACATTTTCGAAAATACTCGCCCCCGGATTCCGTATGGGATGGATATTAGGAAATGACCAACTAATAGACAAATTAATTGTTGCAAAACAAAGTACCGACCTCTGTACACCGGCATTTCTTCAATTAATTATAGCCGAATATATGAAACAAGGGCTATTAGAAAAAAACCTTATAAACACCATTAATGCATACCGCGAAAAACGCGATTTAATGCTTAAATGCTTCCGCGAAATGATGCCCGAAGGTGTTACATGGACAGAACCAGAAGGAGGACTATTTCTATTCCTAAACCTTCCCGAGAACATGGATGCCTCAGAACTTTTCAATATTGCAATAGAGAAAAAAGTAGCTTTTGTTATCGGTCAGGTTTTTCATTGTGATGGCAGCGGAAAAAATACTATGAGATTTAACTTTAGTTTTGCAAGTAAAGAACAAATCAAAACAGGAATAGCACGCCTTGCCGAAGCTATTAAGGATATGATGAAATAAGTTTACCTTGAAAATTATCGGATATTTTTAAAGGTGTACCTTGAGAAATATCGGAGTTTTTTATATGCTTACCTTGAAAAATATCGGTATTTCTTGTTTTCTAAGATTAAATATTATATATTTGTTTCATGGAAATACTAAAGAGAAATATATTTAATGAAGTTAAAGCTCATATATTTCAAGAAGAAGTAACAATACTAACAGGCGCTCGTCAAGTTGGAAAAACTACCTTATTAAAAAGCCTGAAAAATAGTTTAAATATTGAGGGATACATCAATTACTATTTTACTTTAGAAAGATATGATATAAAAACACTTTTGGATCAAAATCCCGAAAACCTGTTTTTAATAATTCCTAATTCATCTACAAAAAAAATTTATGTATTTATTGATGAAATTCAATATTTAAAAAACCCAACAAATTTTTTAAAACTAATATTTGATGAGTACAAAGAAAAAATAAAACTAATTGTTACAGGTTCTAGTGCATTTTATATTGATAGAAAATTTAAAGATTCATTAGTTGGAAGAAAAAGAATATTTCATCTAAGTCCATTTTCATTTAAAGAAACACTATTAAGCAAAGGGCATACAGAGTTATCGCAATACGTTGAAAATGGGATTAATTCTCAAACAGAAATTCCAATTATGTATATTAATATACTAAAGAAGGAAATAGAAGAATATTTAGTATATGGAGGTTATCCAAAAGTTGTATTGAGTGAAGATTACAATGAAAAACAAATTGTTTTAAGCGAATTAGTAAATTCATTTCTCAAGAAAGATGCTTTAGAATCCAATATTAGGAAAGAAACAGAATTTATGCATTTTGTTGAAGTTCTTGCAGATAGAACGGGAAACAAAATTAACAGAAATGAACTTGCCAATATTTGCAATATAAGTGACGAAACAGTACAAAACTTTTTATACATATTAAACAAATCTTTTCATATTTCGTATGTGCGCCCTTTTTGGAAAAGTAAAACAAGTGAATTACGAAAAATGCCTAAGTTTTATTTCCAAGATAATGGATTACGTAATGCGATATTAAACGACTTCACTCCATTAGTTTTACGTAAAGACAAAGGCGAACTGGTTGAAAATCTTGCATATAACTTGTTAAGAAAACATTATGCACCTGACCAAATCCAATATTGGAATACCCGCGAACAAAATGAAGTTGATTTTATTTTGAATAAAGAAATTGCCCTTGAAATCAAATATAGTTGTTCTACTATAAAAAAGCATAAGTATAAACTGTTTAAGCAAACTTATCCGGAAATTTTATTAAAGTTTGCTTGCGTACAAAACATTAGTAATCAAATACCTATATGGACAATCTAATTCCACTTTCATAAAGATAATATTCATTTTATGTTACTCCCAAAAAAATACTCTGGCTCACTTATAAGCTACTTTAGCAATAAAGTAAAACAACAAGGTGGCATTAATTTAGCTCAAGGATTACCGGGTTTTAGTCCACCTGAGCAACTCGTAACCGAACTCAAGAAGTCCTTTCCACAAAGTATTCATCAATATGCACCAGGATACGGAATAGACGAATTAAGACAATACGCTGCAAATGAACTAAATAGCAGCAATATCACTAAAGATAATATCTTAATTACCAATGGCGGCACCGAAGCAATTTCACTTTTGTATTTGTATTTGTATAAACAGCACAACAAAGATTTAAAAGTACTTAGCATTTCGCCTGTGTACGAAACTTATTCGCAATTACCCAATATTTATAATAACGATTTCGTTGAATTCTTTGCTGAGCCGGATTTTAGCATAGATTTAAATAAACTGGAAAACACTATTAAAAAGAATAATATTAACTTATTTTTTCTGGCATCACCGGCAAATCCTCTTGGCAAAATCTATGATAAAAACCTGATTTTAAATATTTTACAGATATGCAATAAGAATAATGTAACAATAGTTTTTGATATAGTTTACAAACATTTGTTTAAAGACGAACCACCTTTCTATCCTTTTGACGCACTTAGTAATAAAGTTTTTTTTGCCGACAGTTTTTCCAAACAATTCTCGATTACCGGTTGGCGTTTAGGATATTTAGTCGCCCACAAATCAATACTTTCAGATATTGCTGCTATTCATGATTATACAGGACTTTCGTCCCCCCACCCTCTTCAAATTGCACTTGGCAGCTTTGTTACTAAATACCCTACAGTTGCAAAACATTATATGAAAGATTTAAGACAAAAAATCACGTCAAATATTAGTATGGCAGAAAAAAGTCTTAATAATGCAGGGTATAAATGCTATCCTGCAGATGCCGGTTTCTTTGTGTGGGCGAAAATACCGGAACCTGAAACTGATGGTTTCGATTTTGCAGTAAACTTGTATGAGAAAAGTAAAGTTGCCGTAATCCCCGGAGAACATTTTGGCAGAAATTGGAAAAATTTTATAAGAATTAACATTGCACATCCTACTGAACTACTCGAAAAAGCACTCGAACTTATTACAAAAAGCTAAAACCACAATTTTTATAAAATCATTTTTTAAGTAAAATAAAAAATACTATTTTTGCCCCACTCTAAAAGCCCAGATGGCGGAAATGGTAGACGCGCATGGTTGAGGGCCATGTCCACATTAGTGGGTGCAGGTTCGATTCCTGTTCTGGGCACAGAGAAAGCCGGTTTTTCCGGCTTTTTTTAATTTGCAAATAGTTTCAAATAACCCACTCAATAAACCCCAAAAAAGCGATGTAGTAAAGGATGCAAATTGTTGTCGAATATTTTAAAAATACCAATAATCATAATCAATACAACCCCGAAGTGTGTCGCACCTAAACAAACCTGCAAACAAAATAGTGTTTATAACAATTTATTTTTTTAATTTTACTAAAACTATAATAATTAATACTGTGTCAAGTACGTACTCAAAAATTTATATCCAAATTGTATTCGCCGTAAAAAACAGAAAGACCCTTATATTACCAGACTGGGAAGATAAACTATACAAATACATTACTGGAATTGTACAAAGTAAAGGTCAAAAAATGATTGCAATTAATGGCAATAAAGACCATATACATATTTTTATTGGGTTAAAACCATCATGCTGTATTTCTGATCTTGTAAGAGAAATTAAAAAATCATCAAATAAATGGATAAAAGAAAACAATTTAACCAAATTCAAATTTGAGTGGCAAGAAGGATTTGGAGCATTTTCTTATTCAGAATCTAGTATTAACAATGTTTATCACTATGTCTTAAACCAAAAACAACATCACAAAAAAACTACATTTAAAGAAGAGTATTATAAACTACTTAAAGAGTTTAATGTCGAATTTGAGCCTAAGTACCTATTCGACTGGATAATTGAATAGGTAATTGTGCGACCACCTCCGGGGTCGTTGATTTTTAATTGATAAATTGGCTTATAATAAATGTTCGACTCCTTCGGAGTCATTTTTTTGATTCGTTTTTTATGTAATTCTTTCTTTATGCAATTTACTAAAAATCATTTTAATGCTAAATAAACTATTTAAATAATATTAAAAATTTAACATATACATTTTCCAATTTTGCTTTATTTTTTTGAGTATATTTCTCATAGAAATATGAATTATTAATTCTATTTTTGAACTGTACTAAAAATGGCGAGCCTACACACATAACACATCAATACGACCCCGAAGGCGATGCAGTGAGAAACGCGAACTGGTGTCTAATATTTCTAAAATAAAAATAAACATACTAACTCGACCCCGAAGGGTGTCGAATATTTCTAAAATACTAATACAACATACTAGCTCGACCCCGAAGGGTGTCGCACCTATGGAAATAACAGATCACAAATAGCAATAATGCCAAACAACAATGATCAAATAACACACTCAATACGACCCCGAAGGCTATACATTAAGGAATTCAAACTGGTGTCGAATATTTTAAAAATAAATCCAAGTAAATAACTATATAATGCAACCAATTTATTTTTATTATCGTCTTTTAAGATACAACCATTACTAAACACAATGAAGTTTTTCCTTTCCATATTATTCCTATTCTTTTTTGGGTTAGTAGCCGCACAAAGCATTTTAGTTGGTACACATAGCACAAATGATGTTTTTCAGGATATACCCGACACTACAATCTCTGCAGTTCCATACAATAACGAAATAATTAAATTTGAACTCGATATCAATAATGATTCTACTATCGATTTTACTTTTTTTTCAATATATATATCAACATCAGGTGCATCAAATAAACACCTAAAGATACAAGCCGGTGATAACATCCAGCTTCTTTACGGAACCTCAGCTTGCAATTATAATTTTTGTAAACCTGCAAACTACGGCGACACCCTTAATAATAGCTGCTCATGGATGGGAAATGGGGCTTATGGATTTTTAACATACAACTTTTACTATGAAATGGGTGGTTGCAGCTATGGTAATGGTGCAAATTATGAATATATTGGCTTTAGAATGTTTTACGAACAAGACACTTTGTACGGATGGATTGGCTTATCTGTTTCAAATAATAATATAGAATTAACTATTAAAGAATTTGCATATAATAAACCAAATTATGAAACAGTTCCATTGCAAAATAACACTGTAACTAAATGCTACCCAAATCCAAATCATGGTTTTTTGCAAATAATACTACCTAACTCTATTGAAAATCCTATAATAAAATTTACTGACATCTATGGCGAAACTATTTGTATAGATGATTTCTCATTAAATTCTGATTGCAAAGAAATAAGCATAATTACATCAAATTTACCTAAAGGTCTATATGTTTTAAACATACAAGGCTCTAATCAAATTTACAAAGAAAAAATAATCATACAATGACAAATTGTAATTTTAAAAACTAGTTTGCACTAAAACCCGGATAAACAATATAATTTGTAAACCTCCACATTTGCTTTTTCAAACAAATTTTCTACTTTTACATAAGTTCGCAGAATATGAAAGCATTTATAAAATATTTAATAATACTACTCTATATGACTTCGCACCTAACAGCAAATGCTACTCATAAAGTCTTCGTTTTGCACGGGTGGGCAAACACGAAATTAATTATGACTAAAGTTTGTAAAGATTTAGACCGTGCTGGCTTCGATTACATAAATTACCACTACCCCAGTTTTAAAGAAGAGCTTGATTCGCTTGGAAAAAACCTATATTTAGAAGTAAAAAAACAAAAAATAGACTCGGTTTCGTTTGTTACTTTTTCTATGGGGGGGTTGGTATTTAGAAATATGTTGAAATATGCTTATCAGGATGATGATTTTCCTAATATCTTTCGTGTTGTAATGATTGCTCCTCCAAATCAAGGGGCTGATATAGCCGACTTTTTTAAAAACTCTGAATTATTCCACAAATTTTTAGGACCTAACGTAAAACCTATGGAGACCGACTCTAATTCGTATGTACACACTTTACCGATTCCGAAAAACTGTAATGTTGGAGTTATAGTTGGAGCCAGAAAAAACCCTCATGGTTTTAATCCCTTTATTGAAGGTGATAACGATGGATTGATAAAACCCGAACATACATTGCTCGGCAACGAAACAGATGTAATTATCTTTAAGCTTAATCATTTAGCCTTAGTTAATAGAAAAAAATCCCGCAAAATGGTAGTTAAGTTTTTGCAAAAAGGATATTTTAATGAGAAGAATAAATAATTCCTGTTGGGTAAATTAATATCTTCAGTTTTTTGTTTAATATGAGATTTACTAAAACCTAAAAGCAAATCAACCATATTTTTCGGCAAGCAATAATCCTCAAAAAATAAAATAATCTTATATTTACAGCTTAATTAATTATTAAATAATATTTGACAATAATATTAACAAAATGCCATTAAGCAAGAGACCAGTTTACGTTTTATTTATATTTACAGCCTTTAGACTCATTTTTATTTCTATGCCTGCTAATGCTCAAATTATCCATACTCTTAGCCTACAACCCGAAATAAGTATTGATTATAAAGTCAATGAAAAATTATCTCTAAATTTTAATAATTATTGGTTAAGCGATAATATCGAAAGACTTTATCCTGAGGGTATTTTTTACTCATCTTCCGAAAGCCAGCATACAATTACTACCATATACATGCTTAACAATAACTTTGATCTCGGAGCAGCTTACGAATTAAAGATAAATCATAATAAGTTTGTAAATAACGATTATACTAATCGTAGCATTGAATTCGTAAACTTTTCAATAACTATAGAGCAATTAAGTATCTCTCAAAGATTACAATTTGAGCAGCATTATAAAAACACAATTGTATTTAGAAACCGATACAGACTTGCTTTAAAATATCCTATTTATAAGAATTCAAATGGTATCAATAAGCTTAACGCTGTTGTTTCAGAAGAATTATTGTGGAGTTTAAACACTGAGACAAAAGCTAAACTTAATCAGAGGTTTATTATAGCTCTTGACTACCAATGGAATAGACTTATTTCGAGTGAAATTGGCTTACAATTGAGAACAAGAAATATTTCTGAATCAAATTCAAGCAATATAATTATAGGACTTATAACAATTGGCATAGATTTACACGAATTATTCTAAAAATTTATGAAAATTGTCATTATCAACTTAAATAATCAGTTTTATATGTATATTTGCCGTATTAAATCAATAAAACAAATTATGAAAAAAATTATTTTAATTTCTGTTTTAGCCTTGTTTGGTATGAGTTTATCTGCACAAAACTGTGTAGCATTTGTACCCGAAGAAATAGGCACTAGTCTTAAATACAGTAATGCAAACGCAAAAGGTAAGATAGACAGTTACAATATGCGTACTGTGTTAGACATTCAAAATGAAGATGGTACAATTACTTATACAATCTTATCGCAATCTTTCGACTCTAAGAATAAAGAGGAAGAAACTTATCGCGACACAATGATTTTTATGTGTAAAGACGGGAATTTCGTTGTAGATATGGAGCAATATTTAGACCCTACTCAAATGGAAGAACAAGAAGAAAATGAGGATATTAGCATTAATATTTCTTTTGATGAAATTACAATTCCATCTGACTTAAGTGTAGGGAAAAAACTTGCTGATGGTAGCGTTACAGTAGAATTTGTTGGTGGACCTATTGTAATAACAAACACAACAAACATAACGAACAGAGAAGTTACAGCTCACGAAGAAATTAGTACTCCTGCAGGAAAATTTAAGTGTTATAAAGTTGAACAAGACATAAGCAATAAAATGGGATTTATTACCGTACAAGTTCACTCAATTGATTGGATTAAGGAAGGCACAGGTACAATCCGTTCAGAGTCTTACAACAAAAAAGGAAACCTGCAAACTGTTACTGAACTTGTTGAAATAATAAAATAAAAACTAATTCATTTTAAAAAAAAGCTGTCTAAATCAAGACAGCTTTTTTTAATGAGCCACCCATGGGAATTGAACCCACGACCTGCTGTTTACGAAACAGCTGCTCTACCCCTGAGCTAAGGTGGCAGAAAGCACAAAATTAAATTTTTATTCAATAATAATTATATTTTTCTTCAATAAGCTTAGATAAATTACTTATAGACTAATTTATCTTTCGAGCTTGCTCAACTTTTTGCCTTAACGCAGGGAAACAATAAATAGCCCTATCAAAATACTCGTTGGCAGTATTAAAATCTCCTTGCTTTTTAAAATACAAACCAAGATAATAATTAGAGTATCCTAACTTAGCTCCAAACCTGTTGTTTTCATGAAAAATACTTGAACAATATTTGTTTTCAAGCTCTTTACTATTAACATTAGACATCAATACATTAAGGATTTCAATATCTTCTGTATCATTCATTGCAGTAGCATCAAGATAAGAAGCATAAGCAGCTTCTTTATAAAGAGACGAGAACTCTTGAGCCTCTCTCATTGCACGTGTAAGATAAAGATATGCTGCACTATCTCTATCTGTTAACAGAGCATAATACCCTGCTTTGCGGAGCTCGTAAACAGGACTTGGATGCTGATTTACTGCTTTGCTATACATTTCAAAAGCTTTTTCGGAGTCTCCTATCTTCTCATATAAATCGCCATAATTACTGTAATACATAAATCTTCGATTTTCGGCACCATCCAGCTCGAAAAACTTAGCAAATTGCTCCTCTGCCTTAGCATAATCTCCAATTTCTACATAGGCTACACCTAAATTACCATTTGCATTTAAGTTTGCAGGGTCAATTTCAATAGCTAAAAGATAATTATTAATAGCACTAACCACATTTCCACTATACAAATCGGTATTGCCCATTTCAATCATTGTTTGAGCTTCAACCGTCCTTCCTGGATTAGAAACATTTTGTAACCATTTAGGCTGTATTATTGAGACAATAGCAAAAGACAAGACTATAGCCCAAACAGAAACTATTACATAAAAAGTAATTTTGTCTAATTTTTGGTATGCAGTATCTGAACTCTTATTTGTTCTTGTTTTATTTGATAACTTCATTGCAACTAATTATTATAAATAATAAAATGAACCTTTTTATCTTCTTTTGATAGCTTGTTAAAAAGTCGTGCAGCTTCTTTATTATTAAGCTTTATTATTTGATATATATCTTTTCTTTCATCACTATATCGCATTTCAGTAATTAGCTGGTCGTTAAATCCCTTTCCTCCTTCTCCCTTCATACCTGTACCAAAAATCACAATATCTGTGTCAAAACTGTTGATTTTAAGCTTATCCCTTTGATTAAAAAAATCCTTTTTATCTACTAATCTAAATCTGCCATCATTATATATAAGTAAGTCGAAATAATAAATAGGGATTCCGTTATAAACTATTAAACTATTTCCTAAAACTGATACATGTTTTTCCTTTTTAAGTACCGCAAAAGCAATAAAACTAAGTAATAAAACTATCAAACCTCTTACAGTCCATCTTACGAGTTTTGTTTTAGTTATATGAATCACAAAAAATATTATAAGATAAATTAGTATTGTAAAAAACACAACTTCGCCCCAAAATATTTTATTTGTTAATAATGCTGAAATCCACAGAAAGATATATGTAAAGACTATTAAGTGAAACAATACTGTAAAAGGATTTTTAAAATAATCTTTTATCTTTGGATATCTAATTTTAAACTCAGTAAAAGCAACTGCATCTAATACAGTAATCTGAATTAATACTATTCCCATTAAAACGCCCCAAACATCTTTGGAAATGTCTGATATATCAAAAACTCTTTGAGAGATAAAAACTTGAATAATTTCATCGAATGATGAGATGCATAGTGCTAGTAAAAAAGAATTCAATATAATTTTTGCTGGAGGCAAATTTTTCGAATGGAAATATCTGAATGCCAGCAATGCAAAAATACTATAAGCAATAAAATGCCAATTATACTGCAAATCATAAAAATTATGATTAAAATAAAAATCGCTTGCATGTTGCCCAACAAATAGCATTACTACAAAAATGAAAATTCCGAAAATCCTTTTCAAGCTAATATATTTCCATGCAATAATGATAGCCGTAATTGCAACTGATAATACCAATATAACCGTATAAGGTATTAAAACAGTGCCGACATTAAACCCTGAACTACCAATTAATCCAATTGCACTTTGCATATAGTTCTGCAAAAGTAAAAATGGTGTTATTATTAATAATAAAGTATATAAACTGAGATTTAACTTTGGTGAAATAATAAATCTTTTCATATCATTAAAAACTTGTGTTTCACTTATGAATTAGGACAAACACTAAATTCGATAAAAATATATTGCTGAAATTATAAATAAATTCTATAAAACCCAAATATCTATTAGATTTATTTATAGAAAGATAAAAATCATCTATAACACAAAGAAGATTTTTTGTTCATAAAGCTTTATCTAACATAAACAAGTGTAGCACCAAAACCATATTCTCGAAACGATGCGTCTTGATACTTAAGCTTATACTGTTTATCTAGTGACTCTCGAAGAGTATCACGCAAAGTTCCGTTTCCGATACCATGAATAAAAATAATTTTTGAAATTTTATTTTGTATTGCTTCAGTAAGTTTGTTATGAAAATGTAGCATCTGAAATTCAAGTATTTCGGAATTTGTCATGCCTACAATATTTTCTTTTAATACATTAATATGCAAATCAACTTCGATAGTCTCTGGTTTGGGACGAGCTTTGTACTTTGAAGATTTATCAATCTCCTCATCTTTTTCTTTTTCTGCGATCACTTCTTCAATATTTACATCATTATCAAACTGCGTATATTTATGACCATCCATAATTGTTAAAAAATAAGCTGCCACATCAAAAAAATCATTTTCGGTGTAGTTTCCTTGATTAAAAAACTTAACAGGTTTTAGGCTAAATTTCTTATCAATTAGTGGACAAAAAATGTTTTTCTTATGTCCGTATAAAATAATTTGCACTTGAATACTTTTTAATGAATTTAAATCTTCACGAGTAAAATGCGATATCTCAATTTTTAAATTTGGCTCAAGATTTCCAGCGTCAAGCATACTTAAACCATAATCATCATGCTTTAAAATATGATAAAGGATAAAATAGTTTGAGTCGTTAACAAGAAACAAATCTAACTTACCATCAAAAAACTCTTGACCCTCAGATGGTATCCAAGCTAAACTTATATTTGCAGAATCATCTTCTTTAAGTTCTATACTGGCTTTAATGCCCTCTGCCTCAAGCTTTTCATCTTTTGGCTGTTGAAATAATTCTTTAGGTTCAAACTTAGTAGATACGCTTTCTTTACGTTTGATTAATACCAGTTCTTTTTCAGGTACAGGATATTCAAAACCATCATCTGAACGAATAAGGTACAAGTCCTTTTTTAAAATATCAATTACCACTCCACCACCTGTTTCGTTTAAAAAACGAATTTGATCTCCAATGTAAAATTTTGAATTATTCATAATGAGTATTTTTATGCTTGCAAAACCATGTTATTATGATTATAACAAAAGGTTTTGAATTTTATTATTTTTACGCAAATTTCATAAAAATAAATGAAGCAAGCTAAAGAAATTGGAATAGATTCGTTTAATTACAATTTACCTGACGACAAAATTGCTCGATATCCTTTAAGCCAAAGGGATAAGAGTAAATTATTAATTTATAATAAAGGCAATATATTTACCGATAGTTTTAATAATGTCGGGAAACATCTTCTAAAAAACAGTTTATTATGTTATAATAATACTAAAGTTGTTTATGCAAGACTGTTTTTTAAGAAACAGAGTGGAGCAAATATTGAAGTATTTTGTTTAGAACCTGTAAATCCAAAATCTTACGATTTAATTTTTTCTTCGAGCAAAACATGCGAATGGAAATGCATTGTTGGAAATTTAAAAAAATGGAAAGGTAAAGTTTTAAGTAAAGAAATTTTAATTAATAATCGGACAATTACATTAACCGCTGAGTTAATATCACGAATGGAGCAAGATGTTTTTATCAGATTTTTTTGGAATTCTAATGATACTTTTGGAGATATTTTAGAATATAACGGAAATATTCCTATTCCTCCTTATTTAAAACGAAACTCTGAACAAATTGACAAACAAAGATATCAAACCTTATTTGCTGATATTAAAGGCTCTGTAGCTGCGCCAACAGCAGGATTACATTTTACAGAAAATGTATTCGAGTCTTTAAAAAATAAGGACATAAGCATTGCACCTGTTACTTTACACGTAAGTGCAGGAACATTTAAACCCGTAAAAGCAGACACAATTGGTAAACATATAATGCATAATGAGCATTTTTCCATTAGCAAAAATGCACTTTATATGATTAAGAATAATTATGGGAAAATAACTGCTACCGGCACTACTACAATGAGAACATTAGAAAGCTTGTATTACATTGCCAACCGTATTTATAATAGAGATTTTAATTTTCATATTAAACAATGGGAAGCATACGAAAAAAAGATAGACATTCCGGCAATTGAAGCATTAAACATAATATTAGAATACATTGACAAGGAGAATTTACAAATGATTAATGCATCTACAGAAATTATTATAGTACCTGGTTTCAAATTTAAGTTCGTAAACAGACTAATTACAAATTTTCATCAACCGCAAAGCACCTTACTTCTATTGGTGGCAGCCTTTATCGGGCAAGACTGGAAGCAAGTTTATGATTATGCACTACATAATGATTATAGATTTTTAAGCTATGGCGACAGTTCCCTACTAATTCCGAAACAATAATAGGCTAAATCTTATTTTTCAGATATTTTCCGGTATAAGAATTCTTGCAATTAACTAAATCATCAATTGTACCCTCAAAAACTATATAACCACCTTTGTCTCCACCTTCTGGTCCTAAATCTATAATCCAATCTGCGTTTTTAATAATTTCGGCATTATGCTCAATAATAATAAGCGTATGATTTTTTTGTTGAAGTTTTTCGAATGCTTTAAGCAAATTTTTAATATCATCAAAATGCAAACCTGTTGTAGGCTCATCGAAAACAAAAATTGTTGGTTCAGCTTTCTCGGAACTTAAAAAGCTCGCCAATTTAACTCTCTGACTTTCTCCTCCACTCAGAGTACTCGAAGACTGTCCGAGCTTTAAATACGAAAGTCCTACATCCTGATAATGTTTTAGCAACTTAAGTATATTTTGTTCTGTTTTTCCGCTCCTATCAGACAAAAACTGTATTGCCTCCTCTACTGTCATTTCAAGGAAATCGTAAACATTTTTACCATGATACTTGACATCCAAGACATCATCTTTAAATCTTCTGCCATTGCAAGTTTCACATTTTAAATATACATCTGCCATAAACTGCATTTCAACTTTTATTTCTCCTTCACCTAGGCATTCTTCACATCTTCCCCCATCAATATTAAATGAAAAATGTGAAGGCTTAAAACCATAAGTAGCAGCAAGTTTTTGCGATGCAAACAATTTTCTTATTTCGTCCCAAGCTTTGATATATGTGGCAGGATTGGACCTCGATGATTTTCCAATTGGATTCTGATCTACATATACAATATCATTTACCATATTAACATCACCTGTAAGCCTGTTGTACTCACCAGACCTTTCGCCATATACACCAAGTCGTTTCTTTATAGCCGGATACAAAACATTTTTTATTAGAGTTGTTTTCCCACTTCCACTCACACCCGTAATAGCAGTAATAATCCCAAGAGGGAAATTTACATCAATATTCTTTAAATTATGCTGCCTAGCCCCCTCAATTCTTACATACGAATTCCACTTATTTAATATCTTATTTCTATTAAGCTTTTTACGACCCGACAAATAGTCAGCAGTAAGGTTTCCTTCAAGTTCCAACAAGCTATTGAGATTACCTGAAAACATAATCTCTCCACCATACATACCTGCACCCGGGCCTATATCAACAATATAGTCAGCAGCTCTAATAATTTCTTCTTCGTGCTCAACAACAATTACGGTATTATTCTCATCTCTTAGCTGTTTCAAAACTTTTACCAAACGATTAGTATCACGAGGATGTAAACCAATACTAGGTTCGTCAAGAATATACATAGAGCCAACTAAACTTGAACCTAACGAACTTGCCAAATTTATTCTCTGCGATTCACCTCCTGACAAACTGGAAGCAGTTCTATTTAGTGTCAAGTATTCTAAACCAACATCACACAAATAAGATAAGCGATTATTAATCTCATTTAAAATACGTTTTGAAAGCTCTTTACTGTGTTTATCCAAATTAATGTTCCTAAAATAATCTCTAAGCTTAACAATAGGCATATCTACCAAGTCCCCAATATTCTTTCCGTCAATTTTTACATAGTACGCTTCCTTACGCAAACGTTTTCCTTTACAATCGGGGCAAATTGTTTTTCCTCTATACCTCGAAAGCATTACTCTGTATTGAATTTTATATTTATTCTCTTCTAAGTATGAAAAAAACTCATTTAATCCCCAAAAATATTCGTTACCTGTCCACAACAAATCTTTTTGTTCATCAGTAAGTTTGTAATATGGCTTGTGGATAGGAAAATCAAACTTATCAGCCGCCATTATTAATTTTTCTTTCCATTCCTGCATCTTTTCGCCTTTCCAGCAAACGATAGCCTCTTCGTAAATCGAAAGATTTTTATTTGGGATTACCAAATCAGGATCTATTCCAAGAGTCTGACCAAAACCTTCACAAGTTCTACAAGCTCCCACCGGGTTATTAAAACTAAATAGATGCTCAATTGGAGTTTCAAAACTCAAACCATCAGCCTCGTAACGATTAGTAAAGATTTTCTCTTTAAAACTATTTTCACTTTCATCGTAATATAAAAACACACACTCACCTCTCCCTTCAAAAAAAACTGACTCAACAGAATCGGCAAGTCTATTCAATAATTGATCATCATTTCTTACCTTTAACCTATCAAATACTATTCGTAGCTTATCCGGTTTTTCAATTTTTTCTACAATAAAATCTTCGAACCCTATAACAGTATCTTTATAAAACAAACGCCCAAAACCTTGTTGACTTAATAATTCAATTTGTTCGGGCAAAGGATTGTCTTTTACATAATAATCAAAACATAATAAAACCTTTGTTCCATCAACAAGCTTAGAAAAAAAGCTTAAAACATCTTTTACTTCATGCCGCTTTACTTCATTACCCGATATAGGGCTATATGTTTTACCAATACGTGCATATAAAAGCTTAAGATAGTCGTATATTTCTGTACTGGTTCCAACTGTTGAGCGAGGATTTCGAGTGTTTGTTTGTTGTTTTATTGCGATTGCCGGAGCTATTCCTTCAATTAAATCCACATCAGGCTTATCCATTCTACCCAAAAACTGACGAGCATAAGACGATAAACTTTCAACATATCTCCTTTGCCCTTCAGCAAAAAGAGTATCAAAAGCCAGAGATGATTTGCCTGAACCAGATAAACCCGTAATTACAATTAATTTGTTTTGTGGTAAATCTAAATTTACACTTTTTAAATTATGAACTCTTACTCCTCTTAAAACTATATTATTTGAATTATCAGGCATGATTTTTGTAAAATTTCTTGCAAATGAAATGTATTTTTTAAAATTTTTACTATATTTGTGGAACAAAAATTTTATTATTTCGTTTAATTAAGAATAATAAGAAAAAAAATAGGAGGGAAAATTATAAGGACATATCTACGCTTTTAACCAATACCTGAAAGTATGAATTATAACAAGTTGAGTGATCAAGAGCTTGTGAGTAGGTTTGTTAAAGGTGATACGAGAAGCATGGAGTCCCTCATCACCCGTCATAAAAATAAAGTTTATACCTACCTAATGTTGTCGGTAAAAAATCCGCATATTGCTGATGATTTATTTCAAGACACATTTATTAAGGTAATAAATTCACTGAAAGCAGGCAAGTACAAAGACGAAGGAAGATTTTTATCGTGGGTAATACGTATTTCTCATAATTTATGTATTGATTATTTCAGAAAAGAAAAAAATCAGAACACATGGTCTAACGACGATAGCGAAATAGATATCTTCAATTCAGAAAAATTCTCTGATAAAAACATCGAAGAAAGTCTAGTACTCGATCAAATAACGGAAGATGTCCGTAATTTGATTGAAGAGCTTCCTGATGATCAAAAGCAGGTTGTGCTATTAAGACATTATGGCGGTTTTAGTTTTAAAGAAATTGCTGACCAAACCGATGTTAGTATTAATACTGCACTGGGGAGAATGAGATATGCATTAATTAATATGAGAAAAATTATCGAAGAAAAACAAATTAATCTTTCGATTTAATAAATAAAAGAATGCCGAAATCAATCGGCATTTTTTTCACCACTTATGCCGGCTTTGATTTTCTTTACGGCTGACTTCAAAACTTGCTATAGCTTATTGCAATTACTGTAATGGTTGAAATCGCTAACAGTGTGTTCATTGCTTTATGTTTCGGTACGCTGTACCTTTTGTCAATTCGCTGATTTTTACTTATCCATGTCTCGGTGCGCTGCACCTTGAGATTATTAACTGTTACCTTACTTATATATGTTTTGGTACGCTGCACCTCAAACTGGAGCTAATATATTTTCCAAATATGACAAAACATTACACCAATAAGCAGCAGAGCTATGAAATATTTATAATTCCAAATAACATATAGGACATTAGGTGCAGAGCACCGGAACATTTTGCATATTCCACAAATCAATTCAGATTATGGAACCCTTTTTGCTAAAATGATATTCA
>ERZ795048.1781-NODE-1781-length-18573-cov-12.959337_pt1 | contig 18573 bp, 12 predicted proteins | sample MGYA00375132_ERZ795048 | MGnify/ENA primary metagenome ERZ795048 (study PRJEB30177, sample SAMN05720225) | activated sludge metagenome | isolation source: Anaerobic digester | place: Hong Kong | collected 2014-12-17 ...
AGCTTTATCGTTCTTTGACCTCATACGAGCAGGTTGGGGAAACAGTTACTTTAAAGAATAAGAAATATAACAGAGTATATTTAACAGAAGAAGCGCAGCTGGATATGTCAAAAGTTGAGATTTATAATGCGGACTTCGATCAGGCTGTTGTGGTAAAGGATTCATCATCATTAGCAATCTTGAATTCGCAGATACTTTCAAAAAATACAGCCATTACATCTGTAGGAGAAGAAACAATAATAAATGCGATTTCTTCAGAGATGGCTTCATATGGATTGTTTGTTCTTGATATTTCAGACAAAGCTCTTTTCACAGGGTCAAATTTAAAAATAACAAATTTAAGTGAAAATGGTTCTGGCATAAATGTAAGAAGCGAAGCTTCAATGGTTATTAATAACTCAAATGTCAGTGTAAAAGGAGTTGGTGTTGAAACAGATGCTATTGTAAGTATAAGTAATTCTGAAATTACTTCATCAAGTTTAAAATTTTATGAAGGTGCATCAGTTACATTGACAGATTCAAGATTCTACACAGACCATGGACTGCTTCTTGTTGATAACCCGACAGAAAACAAAATCCATGTTTCATTAAATTTAGAAAAAGTAAAGCTTAATACTACATATGGAGCAGCATTATCCATGATAGATGCAAAAGCTTCAGTTAAAATTTCCGAATCAACAATAGGGCAGAACTCAAAAAATGTAATGTCTTTATCTAATTCAGAAGGTACACTTACTCTATGTAATACATCTATTGAAGGTAACATTAATACAGATGAAACCTCATCATTGAATATCCTTTTAAAACAGGAATCTGTGCTTATTGGACAGATTAATAATGAAAATAAATACAACACAGTAACAATACAGATTGAAGAAGCAAGTGTCTGGGAATTAACACAAGACAGTTATGTAAGAGGCATAATATTAAAGGATAAGACACTTAATGGAATTAAATCAAATGGACATGCAATTTATTATGATACAAAATGTGCGACAAACACATGGTTGAATGGTAATACTATTTATTTAGAAGACGGTGGAAAGATAACACCTGATAACTAAGCACAGTTACAAGGATAAAATATTTTTTGCATTATTCATATAGGTATTAAATTTCGAGCCAATCATATTATGGCTCTTTTTTAAATACTTATATGCAAAGAAATAATTATAAATATGACTATCACTGGCGATAAAAGTTACCACATTACTCTTTATATATTTCCTTATTCTAAACCATTTAATAGGTGAAAAAAGTGAATATGCATTAATTTGAGTTAAAACATCAAACTCCATTAATTTATTAATCTGATTTGAGCTATATCTTTCTATGTGTGCAATTATGATAGTAAGACCCAAAGACTGCAGTTTAATAATTTCATTTAATAAAATATTATTCCAGGTAGTTGAAGAAGGCATTTCTAAAAGAAGATAGTTCGTGTTCTCGAAAGCAAGTTTTTTAATATGCTTAAGGCTGCTCAATCCAGTTGTCAATCGTACTTCTGCGCCTTTATATATCTTTATTCCGGTACTATTTGCAGCAGATAACTCATCAAATGCTTTGTCTCTTCTTTTTAAGAATTTTTCAATACTATCATTAAAGGGATAAAAATGAGGTGTAGCAACAATGCCTTTAACACCATATTTAGAAGCAGTCATTAACTGCTTTAAAGATTCTTCTAAATTATGTGATCCATGATCTGCTTTAGGCAATATATGGGAATGTATATCAATCATCATCAAGACTTACTGGAGATGCCGATTTGACAGGTTTCTTATCATATCCTCCATATCTTTCATACTTACCATATTTGTACTGTTTATTATATGCCATAGACTCAATATCATAATCATTAAAGATAAAACCTAGGACTTTACCGTTTACGTTATTGAGGGCATCAACAGCTTCTTTTATAAGATTGGTTCGAGAAAAATTCTGTCTGACAGCTACAACTGTGCCAGTTACTTTGTTTGATAAAGCAATAGCATCAGTTACTATAAGAATAGGGGGAGTATCAATAAAGATGTAGTCCAATGTTTCTCTAAGCTCGTTTAATAGTATTGACATTCTTTCAGATGTTAATAATTCTGATGGATTAGGAGGAATTGTTCCGCTAGGAAGAACATGTAGGTTTTTATACTTTGTCGGGTAAATAAAATTTTCCTTTACAAGCCCGCCCAGTATATCGCTTAAACCAGGGGAAGATTTAATTTTAAAATACTTATTTAATGTTGGTTTGCGCATATCCGCATCAATTACTAGCGTTTTAAATCCAGCTTCTGCAAAAGCAAGGGCCATGTTGGCGCAAACGGTAGATTTTCCCTCGCCCATATGTGCGCTTGTAAAAGAAATAACAGGACACTTTTCCTTTGCCGTAGTAAACATTAAATTAGTTCTGGTTGCTTTGATGGCTTCTGTTACGGGAAAAGAACTATTATCAAACAGGAGAAACTCACGCCTTTCTACGTCTGCCATAAGAGTGGACCTCCTTATCATCTTTTTGATATAACTGAAGATCGGGGATATATCCTATAACAGGTGCTTTAACAACACGTAATAGGTTCTCCTCGTTTCTTACTTTAGTATTAAACAATTCATATAGAATAACAAATGCAACTGCCGCTATAACACCTAACACTGCACCTATTGCAATATTTTTCATCATACTTGGTGAAGAAGGCTGTTGCGGTATTTCAGCTCTGTCTAATATTTCAACAGCACCAGCTTTGATTACTCTTAGTATCTCATCTGGTGCGACATCAATGAACGCATTTGCAAGAACCATTGAATCAACAGGATCTGCACTTGTGATTGTTACCTTCATAACCTCAGTATTATTTACAGAGGTGCCAGTAAACATATTTCGTATCTGGGAAGGTGTATAACGCAGATTAGTTGTTTCAATTACCTTATGAATAACATTATCGCTTTGCATAATAACAGAATATGTGGCGATAAGTTTTTGAGACGTTGTAATATCTGTTGTGGAAATTGAAGTATCTGACCGGTTTGAATCATTAAATACGTATAATGTTGCTGATGCCTCATACTGAGGAGTTATGAAAAAGTATGTTATAGTTGCTGAAAGGCTTGCTGCTACCAAAACTATACAAATTATCAGCCAAAAGTGGCGTTTAAGATAAGTAAATATTTGTCTGACATCTAATTCTTCCATAAACCCTCTCTTTTATATAAAATTCCTAAATAGTGAAATTAATAATAGAATATGTGCTTTTAAATGTCAAGGCAGTTAGAAATTATAAATCTCACTTTTATTTATATATTAAACATATTTCTACTCAATAATTATTATTCCATAAATGGTAATATTATTGTTTTTACATATGTTAATAATTTTCTCAATATCCTTAACTCTTGAAACATTACATTTTTCAACAAGTATTATACCCTTACAATCAAGAAGTGTTTTAGCGATATCTGAAGAGTTAAAAATATTCTCAAGGTGCATAAGGTTATATTCCGTCTGTTCTTTTAAGCTGCTGAATATTCTTTTGGCATGAGATATGTTACCTGATGAAAGAACTCCTATGTGTTCTTCTGTTTTACCACAGGCGTAAATAACAGGTACTACACATGCTTTTTCCAGTTTTTCGATATCCTTTCCACTTGCCAATAAAGATATTTTAGCCATTAACTGTTCTATACCTAAAAACTTAGGGCTTAAATACAATCTTCCCAATATAAATACATAGGCAAGGAAAACTCCCAAGATCAAACCTAAAAGGGTATATTGAAAAACATCTTTGCTAAAAAGAGTAAACTGTATTTTTGATAATGTATCATTAGTCTCAGTTATTTGTGTATCTATTTCTCCAATAGAGGTATTGATTGTTGAAATACGGTCGGTATATGATTTCTGAAGATTGGCTATTGCAGAATTTGATGCAAAAGATTCATTTTCTGATAACAGATGGATTGTACTTGAACCTAATGTTATTCTGATAGTATCTTTTGCATGACTAAAGCACTGTTCAGCTATATCTTTTAACTTTGATAACTGTTCTTCATTTTTAGCAGATACATGTATTGTTAATGACCTATATGATGAATTTGCAGTGAAATCAATTAGCATATCAACAACATTAAAAGATAACTCAATATTACTATTTGAGTAAGCTTTTTCAATAACATTTATATCATTGATTACCGTATTATACATATCAACATTTCTATCAATATAATATACAGCAGTATACTTCAATAATCTTGAAGCATTCATATCTTTAACAGATATATATTCTTCGTTATTATCAATTTTATCAATATCAGAATGTAATGCATTTTTTTGTGCCTCTAAACTGTCTAATTTTGCCTGAAGCTGTGGAATAGTCTGACTGTCTTTTGAGTATGTTACATAGTCAGTTAACATTTTTACTCCGCCTGCAAGCAATGCACAACATAAAACCACGACTACAATCAGCTTAAGGTTCTTGCGTGAATATTTTAAAAGTGTGGATAAATCCATATCTCCTCCTCTAGAAGAAATGATTTAGTTATTTACAATAGAAAAATTATATCACTTTTATTCTATTTTAACCAGTAGAAATAGGGATATTGCCTCTGCAAATATGAAATGACAGAAGGTGGTATAATATGAGGACACCATATGTGTTCAAATGCTATATATAAGACCTATTAACGATTGAAAAAAAGCCTTATGTAATATATAATTCATATGTTAATAAATAAAGGGATATATGTATGAGTAACAAGAAGGCGAAAAAAAACGTTGAAGAACCCAAAACAAAGAAAAATCTTCTGAAAGATTTTTTCTATCTAGAGCAGGACAAAAAGAAACCAAATTACTTCGAACTGATAACAACAGCATTTTTGTATGTTTTCCTTTCCAGCTTTGCATTAATAATAAGCAGAAAAGTATATGGGGATATGACAGAGACGAAGCTTTATACGCTTATTGCTATGTTCAGTATATGGCTGATTATAATGATTTTCGGATTTGTTGAGAAAATACGCTCAAAAAAAGCAAATACCCTCTATTTCAAACAGGCCGCTAAGAATCTTTCTGTAACAGATATAGCTTTAATAGCATACATGCTTATAGCCTTTATATCTGCATTGATATCAGAATACAGACATGTAGCATTTGTCGGAGTTGAAGCAAGAAACGAAGGATATCTGATGCAACTTATGTATATTGCCATTTTCTTTATGATTTCAAGGTCATATATACATAAACTGGAACTTAAAATTTTCGCACTTGCTAGTCTTCCTGTAGCTCTATTGGGAATTTTACAGCTTAACGGGTATTATGTTGGAAGAATAACATATGATATTACAACTCAGGGAACAAGCTTTTTAACTACTTTAGGTAATATAGACGTAGTTTCCACGTATCTTGTAACACCTATAATGTTGTTTACTGTTCTTTATTGTCAGAGCAAAGAAAAATTCTGGCGTATACTTTATCTTGCATCAGCTGCAATATGCTTCTATTTTTCCATTATGATAGGAGTTGACAGCGGTTACGTAGGAATGGCAGCTGCAATATTCTTTATGTTTCCCTTTATTGCTAAAGACAGAATATCTGCAAGCAGAATGTTTCAGATTCTTTCAGTTTTCCTTTTTGTTATTTATCTGGAAGATCAAATTGCTCAGATAGGAAATAGGAATTTCACATTGTTTAGCAAACCTTTCTCTGAAATCATGTTTCTAGCGGCGGTTGCGTGCTTAGTGACTTCTGCAATAATTTTCTTTATTGGCAGATACATTAAGATTGAAAAGAAATTTATATGGCCCGTAACATACTTTGTTATTGCATTTGTGGCAGCTTTTATTGTTATAAAAAAGATAATGGCTATGGAAGAACCTCAAGGATCATCAGTAATGCTGGTTCTGTATCAGTTCGGGCAGATACTTAATGGAAATATTGATGATAGTTTCGGTTCAAACAGAATTTATGCATGGCGTGTAGTGTGGGGTTTCTTTAAGGAAAAACCTATACTTGGCCATGGTCCAGATACAGTGTTTGATTTATGGCTAAGAGAAGAATATCAGTACAGCATGAAAGAGTTCAATGTATATTTTGATAAGTCACATAATGATTATCTTCAGGTGTTAGTAACTACAGGATTGCTTGGATTTATATCATATCTGACATTCCAGTTTTCACTTTTAGTAAGGTCCTTTAAGAAATTTAATCAGCCTTTAGTTATAGCATTGGTTACTGCAAGTATATGTTTCTGTGTTCAGGCCTTTTTCAATATAGGGGTTCCTATTGTCGCGCCATATGGCTGGATTATTTTTGGAATGCTTGCATCAGTTTTAAGAAAAAAAGATGAATTGGATGAACAGGAAATGGGGGTCTAGATATATTTGGTTAAGAAGATTAAGGATAACAGTCTTGTTTTAAAAAAGATATTACTGGTTATTGCAGATACCGTATCCATTAATGCAGCAACATTCTTAGCTCTCTTTTTCAGATATGAGCTGAGTTTTTCAAAAATTGATTTACAGTATATTATTCATGCTCAGCAGTATCTTTGGATAGATACCATTTTGACTTTATGTATTTTTGCATTATTCGGTCTTTATACCGGATTATGGAAATATGCATCTATCAAAGAACTTTTTAACATTCTGCTTGCATGTTCATTATCTTATCTGGTTAAATTCACATTAACATCAATAATAGGGCTTAATCAGCCAAGAAGCACTGTTTTCTTTGGTTGGGTACTTTTAGTAATGATGGTTTTTGCAACTCGGTTCAGTTACAGGTTTATCAGATATATTGTTCATGAAAATTTAAATGGTAAAGATATAAAAAGGGTAATGGTAATAGGTGCAGGGGATGCTGGCAATATGATTATAAGGGAAATAAGATCAAGTCAGAATCTTCATTCCAAAGTGGTATGTGTAATTGATGATGATAAGAAGGTACATGGTTTATTCATTCAGGGTGTTAAAATTATTGGCGGAAGAGATATGATTGTTGAGATGGCTAAAAAGAACAAGATTGATGAAATAATTATAGCTATTCCATCAGTCGGAGCTTCTGAAAGAAAGAAAATATATGATATCTGTAAAGAAACAAAATGTACTTTAAAAACAATTCCTGGAATGTACCAGTTAATTAACGAAGAGGTAAGGCTTTCTGATCTTAGAGAAGTACAGATAGAAGACTTGCTCGGAAGAGATACGATAGACATAAATGTGCAGGAGATACTAGATTATGTCAGTGGAAAAGTTATTCTAATAACAGGAGCTGGTGGGTCAATAGGCAGTGAATTATGCAGACAGATTGCAATGCATAATCCTTCAAAGCTTATAATGCTAGATATTTATGAAAACAGCATATATGATGTTCAACTTGAAATAACAAAAAAATATCCCGCTTTAAAGATTGAAACACTTATTGCTAGTGTTAGAGATGAAAAAAGAATTAAAAATATTATGAGCAAATATAAGCCTGATATCATTTTCCATGCAGCAGCCCATAAGCATGTGCCATTAATGGAAACAAGCCCTAATGAAGCAGTTAAGAATAATGTTTTTGGTACACTTACACTAGTAAAAGCTGCAGATGAAGCGAAAGTCGACAAATTTATAATGATCTCAACTGACAAAGCAGTTCGGCCTACAAATATAATGGGTGCAACTAAAAGAATATGTGAAATGATTATTCAGGCATACGATAAGAAATCCAGTACAGATTTTGTCGCAGTCAGATTTGGAAATGTACTAGGCTCAAATGGGTCAGTTATACCAATATTCAGAAAACAGATTGCAGAAGGCGGTCCCGTTACAGTTACAGATAAAGAAATAACCAGATATTTTATGACAATACCTGAGGCGGTATCACTGGTTTTACAGGCAGGATATTATGCAAAAGGCGGAGAGATATTCATATTAGATATGGGTGAACCTGTAAAGATATATGATTTAGCAAGAAATATGATTATGCTTTCTGGCAGAACTCCTGATGAAGATATAAAAATAGAAGTTACTGGTTTAAGACCAGGGGAAAAACTATATGAAGAACTGCTTATGGACGAAGAAGGCATAGAAAAAACACAAAACGACCTTATATACATAGGACATCCGATACAATTTGATGAAAAACAATTTTTTGATAACCTGAAGCAACTAAAAAAAATGACCGAAGAGGAAGTATCCTGCATGAAGCTAATAATAGCAAAAATGATACCAACATATGAACCTGACATATCAGATTCAGAAGGTATAAACAGCATCGAAACAGCTGAATGCATAACAAGGCTTTTCGCTCATGATAATCAAAAGATGTAGTTATACAAAGATATAACTGAATATATAAATAATTGAAACGGAGGTATTTTGTATGAAGACAGATGACAAAATCCAAAAACTCGTTGATAGTTATGGCTCATGGTTCAACGAGGATAGCGGATTCAAGGCTGCGAAAATGACAAACAAGCATGCCCCTTATCCCCTATTATTTTCTCCTATTCAGGTTAACAAGCTGACTATTAAGAACAGGCTTGTTATGGCCCCAATGGGAAATATCAATATGGCGGAAGAAACAGGCAGGCCGAATGAAAAGATGATCGCGTATTTCACTGAGCGTGCAAAAGGAGGAGTAGGCTTAATAACCACTGGCCTTATTCCGATAAGTTTCGGAATAGACAACTCTTTAATTGAGCTGGATAAATTAACTTACTTCCCAAGGATTGACCGTTCAAGGACTGTTTATATGGGATGGAGAAACTTGGCACATTCCGTTCATTCATATGGCGCTCGCATTTTTGTTCAGTTAACACCAGGCTTAGGAAGGGTGGGAAATCCACAGTGTTTAACAAATCAATTTAAATTTCCAGTATCGGCTTCTTTGAATCCTAACTGGTATATGTCAGAAGTTCCCTGTATGCCTCTGACTGATGCAGCATGCAAAAAGATAATTAAAAGGGCAGGACAAGCTGCAGCAGATGCAAAAGCTTTCGGACTTGACGGAGTATATCTTCATGGGCATGAAGGATATCTGCTTGAGCAAATGACAAATCCAGCATTTAACAGAAGAAAGTTAGGAAGATATGCAAACTGGCAGGCATTTGGTTTGGATATGATAGAAGAAATAAGAAGAAGAACGGATAATGCCTTCCCAATAATGTACAGGATAGATCTTTCGTTAGCCTTAAACGAGACATATGGCAAAACGATGGATATAAATGCGCTTAAAAAGTTCAAAAATGGTAGAACAGTGGAAATGACTTTGGACTATATGAAAAATCTTGTATCCAAAGGAGTAGACATGTTTGATGTAGATTTAGGCTGCTACGATAACTGGTGGCTCCCACATCCACCAGAAGGAATGCCTCCTGCATGTTTTTCTGATATTTCCAGGATAGTAAAGAAATATTTTGACGAGTCTAATATTCTTTCCAATGCAGGCGTAAAAATTCCTGTGGTAGCAGTAGGTAAGCTTGGATATCCGGATGTTGCTGAGGAAGTGCTTATGCAGGAAAAAGCAGATATGATAATGCTAGGAAGACCTTTATTAGCAGACCCGAAGTGGCCACTCAAAGCAAAAGAGGGAAGGACAGATGACATTATTCCATGTATAGGCTGCCAGGAAGGCTGTATAAATGAATTTGTAGAAGGTGGACATCCGCAATGTGCAGTAAATCCACGTACTGCATTTGAGAACCTTTATCCTGAAGAGCCAAAACAGGCTGACAAGAAGAAGAAGATAGCAGTAATCGGTTCAGGACCTGCTGGCATTATGGCAGCGGTTACAGCAGCTAAACGTGGTCATGAAGTTGTAATATATGAAAAACAGAATGTTATTGGCGGAAGGCTTAATGCAGGAGGAAGGCCAAAGATAAAGTTTGACATCCAGAATTATCACGAATATCTGAAGAAGCTTATTGAAAGGACCTCTAAGGAATATAAGCTGAAATTGGTCCTTAAAACAGAAGCTAATGCAGAATTGCTAAAAAAAGAAGGATTTAATGCAGTAATATATGCTACTGGAACAAAGGATGTGGAATTGAAGCTTCCAGGATATGAAAAAGCAAACAAAGTACAGGCTGTTGATGTGCTGGATAATCCTAAAATAGTAGATAAGGCTAACAAAGTTGTAATAATAGGTGGAGGAGTAGTGGGTTGCGAAACAGCATTCTTCTTAAATAAGGAGTTAGGAAAAGAAGTTACTGTGATAGAGATGGAACCATATTTCATGAATCATGTTTGTACTGCAAACAGAGCTTATCTTATCCACTATATGGAAAAGGCAGATATTAAACTACTGAACTGTACAAAGATGCTAAGCTATGAGATAAATGGAGTCAAAGTATCAAGAAATGTATCCAAGACAGTGCCTAATCCATATAAGACATGGAATCCTATATTACCAGCTAACATAGAAAATCCTCTTGCCAAGAAGATAAAAGAAGAATATGAAGAACAGTTTATTGAAGCTGATATAGTAATTCAGGCTGCTGGCGGAAGATGCGATGACAGCGGATTCTATGCTTTACAAAAAGAAATGTCCACATGTGAGATGTATAACATTGGAGATTCATTTAAGGGTGGCAAAGTATTTGAAGCTACTAAATCAGGATATGCTGTCGGATTATCAGTTTAAGGGGGTTAAAATGGATTACAAGATGAAACTTACTGAAGATGAATTGGCTATCCTTAATGGTGAAAAAGGCGAAGTAATGGCGAAAGTTATGAAATCTCTTGTCATGTATGGAGATGTTTTCAATGCTAAAAGAATGGTTGAAATAAGTGCTCCTTCACATTTTGTCACAAGTTTCGGGATATCTATAATGAAAGCAGTCTTTGACATAATGGATGAGATAAATAATGCCGGAATAACCACGATTGAAAAATTTACAGTTGATCCAAGACCTCTCGATTATGATAATGTCAAATGCAACCCATTAGAAAAACTTGTTTTTGGTATTATGTATGGGAAACAAGAGGATTACGAAGAGCAGTTGAAAAAAACTGGGTTAAAAGACAGCAATGCATTTAGCTGTACCTGTTACATGGAGGAAGTAGGCAATATTCCTAAAAAGGGAGATATTCTTTCATGGGCAGAATCTTCAGCAGTAGTTTATGCAAATTCGGTTATTGGAGCCAGATGTAACAGGAACTCCGCACTTATAGAGATGTTTGGAGCTATTCTGGGTAAGGTCCCTGAATTTGATCTTTTAACAGATGAAGGAAGGAAAGCAACGTGGGTTGTAGAGGTTAAAACCAGCAAAAAACCCGAAGCTCAGGTATTGGGAAGTGCAATTGGAATGAAAGTCATGAGTGATGTCCCATACATAAAGGGACTGGATAAATTCATTGGAAAAGAACTTAGCGAACAGGCAAAAGATTATCTGAAAGACATGGGTGCTGCAACAGCCTCCAACGGAGCAGTTGGCCTGTATCATGTAGACAATCTAACTCCTGAAGCAGTCGAGTTGAAGCATGCCTTGATTCAAGAAAATGCAAAAGTATATGTTATAGACGATGCAGAACTGGAAAGAGTAAAAAACAGCTATCCAATCATATGGAAGAAGCCTGATGCAAAACCATCAAGATGTTTTATAGGGTGTCCTCATCTTTCATATAATCAGCTTATAGAGTGGACAGACAGAATTGGCAGAGAACTTGATAAACAGAAAAAAACGAAAGTTGCTCTTGAGACCATATTTACATCTGCTCCTGATGTGGTTGCACATTTTAAAGAAAACAAGGAATATCACGAAAGGCTTCTAAGTTATGGTGTCAGGATTTCATCAATATGTCCGTTGATGTATATGAATAATCCTATTTGTGCAAAAAGAGCTGTTGTAACAAACTCCAATAAATTAAGAACATATACTACAGCAAGGTATTACACCGATGAAGAAATAACCAGTATTGCAGTAAGGGGGGATATTTCAAAATGAAAAAGGAATTTAAAGGAAGAAATGTTGTAGCTGGCACAGTACAGGCACAATCTGTTGTTTCAAGAAAAGGGATGAACACCTTAGCCACCTTTCAAAAGAGCATACTAGCAAAAAAGAAAACAGTATTTGGAAGCGATCAGAATAATGAGGATTTGTATAAAAAAGAGATAACAGGAAAAGCATTATGTCTTCCAAAAACAATAGGTTCAACAACAGGCGGTATGGTGCTGCAAAGCGCAGCAGCTTTAGGCTTAGCTCCAAAGGCAATGCTGTTTAGTGAAAGTATAGACTCGATTGGTGCCGCAGGAGTAATACTTGCTGATGTATGGACTGTGCATAAAATAGTTACAGTGGATAATCTGGGGCAGGATTTTCTTGACTATGTAAAGGATGGGATGACTGTTACAGTTAAAGAAGACGGTACTGTAATTGTTGAGTAATACTACAAAGCATGTAATATATGTAAATGGTATTTGCTTAATAAAAACCGGATAAAGCAAATATTAAAAAAGACTGAAAAGATAGAAAGAAAAAGCGAAAAGAACAAAATAAATAGAGAACTTAAGAAATAAAGAGTATTAATAAAAAGGGTTATGCTGCGCATAGCCCTTTTGTTAATCTAATAGTTCTTTATTAATTATGGTTACTTCTTATAGAACTGAGGAAGATATTCTTTGTTCTTTTCCATCATCTCATCAACCATTTCTTTAATCTGATCAAGTGATAAAACAGCAGCTGTGAGAGGATCGAATGCAACAGCATGAAATACTTTCTTTGCATTTCCTTCTAATGCAGCATCAACTGCCATAACTTCGCAACGTGCTGTTGTGTTGATCAATGTTGCCAAATGGTCAGGAATCTTTCCTATATGTATAGGCTCAAGGGAGTCTTTTGAAGCTAATACCGGCACTTCAACACAGCAGTCGTATGGAAGATTTTCAATGTTTCCATAGTTTATGACATTTCCATTAAATTTGAACATGGTGTTGTCTCCAAATACTGCATTGAATATGTATATAGCATATTCGTGCCCGCGAACAAGATCAACTTCATCCTTATCCAGCCATTCTCTTATACTGTCTCTCCAGTTATCCTTGCGTTTCATATATTCATCAAGAATATATCCATGATGACCAGGGTTCCAGTTTGTGCCGTCCATACAGTATTTTTTCAATGTTTCTGGATTTTTCCTATACCAGGCAACATATTCACTGTTGTGTCCTGAAGATTCTGTAACATAATAATCAAGGTGCTCATACATGTTGTTTCTAACCAGCTCTTTTTTGTAGATTTCAGGATCTTTCAGTGCCTCTTTTATTAATGGATATGCATCTTTTCCATTCCATTTGTATTCAAGATAGAAGGCTTGATGATTTACTCCTGCACATTTGTAGGTTATTTCATCTGCTGGTGCTTTAATCCAGTCTGCCAACATAGATGCTGTTCCCTGTACACTGTGACAAAGACCAGTTATTTTAAGATGTGGATACTTAAGCTGCATTGCTCTGCAAAGCATGGCCATTGGATTGGTATAGTTTAGAAATACTGCATTAGGGCAGTATCTGTCTATATCCTTACAGATATCGAGCATTACAGGAATTGTTCTTAATGCTCTAAATATGCCTGATGGGCCTCTGGTATCTCCGACATTTATATCGACACCATATTTTTTTGGAATGAGGATGTCATACTGCCATACATCAACATCTCCTGCTAAAATGGTACATAAAACTCCATCAGCATCTTTAAGCGCTTCAATGCGGTTGGTTGTTGCGGTTACCTTTGCAGGATAATTACCAGCTTTAATAATTTTCTTTACGGCCTGATGAATGTAGTCAAGTCTTTCAGTATCAATATCCATCAGTACAATGTGGGCATCTTTGAAAGCAGGGAAGGTAAGAAGGTCTTTTACAAGATTACGTGTAAAACCAAAACTACCTCCTCCTATAAATGCAAATTTTTTCATGGTTCATCTCCTCGTAGTGATATAGTTACACAGATATTGTAACACTTTACATGCAGTATGGAATAAAAATTACTTTTCTTTTTTATATAAAGGTGTATAATGAATTGAAAACTTTTGAAGGAGTAATATGATAAGGGAAGATTTAAGGAATATAGCCATAATAGCACATGTAGATCATGGAAAAACAACTTTGGTTGATGCAATGTTGAAACAGTCTGGAGTATTTAGAAAAAATCAGGTTGTTGCTGAAAGAGTAATGGACTCTAATGATCTTGAGAGAGAAAAGGGTATTACGATTCTTGCAAAAAATGCATCTGTCAGATATAAGAATACAAAGATAAATATTATTGATACACCTGGACATGCAGACTTTTCTGGTGAAGTAGAAAGAGTCTTGAAAATGGTTGACGGAGTTCTGCTTTTAGTAGATGCGTTTGAGGGTCCTATGCCTCAGACAAGATTTGTATTATCTAAAGCGCTGGAACTTAATCATAAGGTTGTAATAGTTGTGAACAAAGTGGACAGAGAAGGTGCCGATATCGAAAAAACAGAAAATGATGTTCTTGAACTGTTAATGGAACTTCAGGCAAACGATATGCAGCTAGACAGCCCATATGTTTTCTGTTCAGCAAAAGAAGGAGTTGCTTCATTATCAGCAACGGAAAAAGGGGTCGACCTGATTCCTCTTTTTGATACGATAATAAGCCATATAGATCCGCCTAAAGGAGAAGAGGGCAAATCGCTTCAGGTACTCATATCATCTATTGATTACAATGATTATGTAGGCAGAATAGCTATTGGAAGAGTAGAAAGAGGAACCATAAAAGCTAATAGCGAAGTAGCTGTAGTTAATTACCACAGACCGAAAGAACAGTATAAAGCCAAAGTTACAAATATGTATGGATTTGAAGGTGTAAAAAGAGAACCAATAGATATGGCGAAAGTTGGAGATATAATATCGTTTTCAGGAATACCGGACATATCCATTGGTGATACTATATGTGATATTGAGAATATTGAAGCGATTGAATTCGCAAAAATATCAATGCCAACTATCGAAATGACTTTTTCAGTTAATGACAGCCCTTTTGCAGGAAGAGAAGGAAAATTCGTAACATCAAGACATCTGAGAGAACGCTTATTCAGAGAAACCATGAAAGATGTTTCACTTAAAGTCAAAGAAACAGAAACAGCAGAATCTTTCATCGTTATGGGAAGAGGCGAGATGCATCTTTCAATTCTTGTTGAGACTATGAAAAGAGAAGGATATGAGTTTCAACTCAGCACCCCAAGAGTGTTATACACCGAAGTAGATGGAGTAACACAAGAGCCTATGGAACATGTATATATTGATGTTTCTTCAGACAGTGTAGGTTCAGTATGTGAAAAAATGGGCAGAAGAAAAGGTGAGATGTTATGCATGAATCTCACAGGCAACAGAATGAAGATGGAGTTTATTATACCTGCAAGAGGATTGTTCGGTTATAGGAATGAATTTTTAACAGATACTGCCGGAGAAGGCATAATGAATACATTATATGAAGGATATGCTCCGTATAAGGGAGAGATAGAATATCGCAGTTCCGGTTCTTTGATTGCTTATGAAACAGGTACAGCTGTTACCTACGGATTATATAACGCACAGGAGAGAGGAATACTTTATATAACCTCTGGAGAAGAAGTATATACAGGAATGGTAGTCGGAGAAACGCCAAAAGATGAAGATATAACTGTCAATGTGTGTAAGAAGAAGCATGTAACCAATATGAGAGCATCAGGAAGTGATGAAGCGCTTAGATTGTCTCCACCAAAGAAAATGAGTCTTGAACAAGCCATGGAATACATTAAAGAAGATGAACTTCTTGAAATAACCCCTATAAATATGAGGATAAGAAAAAAGATATTAGATCCTGTTTTAAGAATGAGATCAAGGATAAAGTAAAAACTGAAGAGTACTATTGCCTTCCAATATGATAATAGTCATATTCCTTGCCTAGTATGGAATGAGATATTTTCAATGATTCTATTAAATCATTGTATATCTTTTCATTAATGATGGAACTTGAACCGTATTCATACTCATTAATTGCATCATGAACAGGTAATACATAAAATCTGGATCCACCCCATTCCGGAGTAAGCATATACAGCGGGACATAATCATATCCTGTAACAGTGGTTACATTAGTAGCTAAATCCTTTTCGATATACAAATTAAGTATTGCGGATGTCAAGGTGTAATGAGTTCTAGTTATATTTGACATGAAGTTTCCTAAAGAGTAGCAGACAAAGACTTCTTTTTCTTGATTGTCAGTAGTTTGTATAGTTTCAAATCCCATTGGCTGTAAAACATGTGTATGATTGCCAATTATAATATCAGCTCCATTTTCAAAAAATAGCTGAGCTGCTTCTCTCTGACTGGCATTTTCAGAAGTTACATATTCAGAGCCCCAGTGCAAAAGAGCGATTATAAGATCAGTATCAAGGGATTTTGCATATTCCATATCTTTTTCTATTTGTGTCTTATTTAAAACAGAGTAAGGACCTAAGTAATCTTCATAAAGAAGATTAACGCTGAACTCTTTGCCTGCTGGTATTCGTATGACATTAGTCCCATATGAATAGTTAACAAAAGCCATACTAATTCCATTTACTTCTTTAACAAGAACGCCATTATTTTCATCACGCTGTTGTTGTGTTGCGTATGTGCCTAAATGTTCCAGTCCGGCATTTTCAACATTCTCGATTGTGGAAACCAGTCCGTTAAATCCTTTGTCAAGGCAGTGGTTATTTGAAAGGCTTACAATATCAACACCAATATCCTTAAGATTCTTGGCTAAAGCAGGAGGAGTATTAAAAACAGGATAACCTGTATACTCTCCTTCTGACATAGATGTTTCAAGATTCGCTATTAAAAGATCAGTAGTTTTTGTGTAGTTTTTAACACGACTTAACGAATTCGAATAATCGTACTCTCCGGTTTCAGCATTATATGCATCCAGAATCTGGGTATAGTGACTCATTACATCACCGATTGCTGAAAGCTTCAAAGTTGTTTTTGTTGGTGGTTCTGGTGTTTCACCAGAAGGTTCTGCAGAAGGAGTAGGGTTTTGTGACGGTGGTTTTTCAGTTGCAGAATCTGAAGGTGTAACTGTAGATATTTGTGATGGTGATGAAACAGATGGTGTATTTAGCGGAGTGCAGGAACTAAGTATCAGTATGATAACTATTAGTGATATTAGTATATTAATTTTTTTATTCATATATTCCCCTCGTCATTTGTGTTTTATGGTTCTGTAGAAGGTTCAGGAACCTTATTAGAAGTATACCCGTTCAAAACATAACTGTAAAGCCTGCATATTATAGCAGCAGCTTCTGATCTGTAAAGTTCTGAGTTTGGTCTTATGGAATTATCAGGATATCCGGACAGGACTTTCATTTCAGAGAAATAGGAAATTGAGTCATATGCCCAATATGGTATTGTATCTTTATCAATATAGTCAATATCTGAAGATTGGCCTATGCCGAACGCTCTTCCCATAATTGCTGCAGCTTCTGCTCTCGATATAGGATCTTTTGGTCTTAAATATATTTTACCTTCACTATCAACAGAACCTGTGAGATATCCATATATGTATGCTGCTTTTATGTATGGAAGGCTCCACTGAGCAATATCGTCATAATCTTCGAATACTTCCACATTTAAATCTAAATCTTTTACAGGTATCCCCATTGTTTCAATAATTACCTTAATAAACTCCTGGCGAGTCATATGCACATATGGTATGTATATATAACCTGTTCCATTGTAGACTCCATTAATAATTCCTAATCTTGAAACTATATGGATGTATGGAGCAGCCCAGTAATCCTGTGATATGTCATCATAATTAAATACATATATCTTGTTAGTAGTTCTTTCCTGTGCCTGAACATTTCCTAGTATTGATATATGATCTTCATTTGTTTTAACTATAATCATGTCTCTTCCACATGAAATAGTTTTAATATTAGTTAATGTGGGTATTATCTGAGATAATGGTGTTGCCAAGCCTGTATATACAAGTGTTCCATCAGAACGTAATCCTATTGCATAATTATATCCTGCAAAAATTTCAATTATCTCGGTCCAGTCTGATGTTTGAGTTTGTCTAAAGGAATTATTTCCGACAGCTATAACAGTTCCATCTTTCTTTAATCCAAGCGTGAAACCGTTTCCCGCAGCAATAGATACTATATCTGTCCAGCCTGATGTATTACATTCTCCGAAATAATTCGTTCCTACACATCTAACAGTGCCGTTTGACCTAAGTAATACAGTATGCATGGACCCGCATTCAACTTTGGATACACCTGCTATGATACTTGTGTTGCACTGTCCTGCACTGTTGCTTCCGGTAGATAATACAGATCCTGTTGATGTGACGGCCACGGTGTGAAATGAACCAGAAGAAATTTGTTTTATTGAAGACCAATGGTTAACATTGAGAGCATAAGAATCTGAAAAGCCGGTATACAGCAATTTGCCATCATAATTAAGCCCTAAAGAAAAGGAGTCACCAGTAGCAACAGTTACAATATCTTTCCATTCCTGTACGTCCGTTTTTCCAAAAGATGAATCTCCAGCAGTAGAAACAGTACCATTCTCATTAATCCAAAGACCATATGATAAACCACATGAAATAGAATTTTTATAATCAA
>ERZ795048.1782-NODE-1782-length-18551-cov-5.983077_pt1 | contig 18551 bp, 16 predicted proteins | sample MGYA00375132_ERZ795048 | MGnify/ENA primary metagenome ERZ795048 (study PRJEB30177, sample SAMN05720225) | activated sludge metagenome | isolation source: Anaerobic digester | place: Hong Kong | collected 2014-12-17 ...
TTTATGTGCAACCACTGGCCATCACGCTATGGCGGTGCAGTAAAGTCTAGTCCTAGTCGCGAAGCTGCAGCTGCTGTGGTACGTCATATTGTTGACTCATTGGCCGTTAATGAACCTGCTACCAAAGTTGTGATCATGGGTGACTTGAATGATGATCCACGTGACAAGTCTATCTCTGTCGTGTTGGGTGCTGCAGGTAATCCTACTTCTTTACCAGCCGAAGGTTTGTTCAACCCATTCTTCCAAATTCATAAAGATGGATACGGTACATTGTGTTATAGAGGCAACTGGAATCTATTTGACAATATTATTGTTAGCAATAACCTAGTCAATGCCAAAGCTGGTACATTGAAGATCGTTCCATCTAAGCAAGGATATTATGGATATATCTTCAAAAAACGTTTTATGATGACTCCGCGTGGTCAATATAAAGGATATCCTCTACGTACATGGAGTGGTACAAACTTCTTGAATGGATATTCAGATCACTTGCCAGTGTATATTCATTTGAAAGTAGAGGATAAATAAGATTTCAGATTAGAAAGATTTTATATATGCTAGTATGAGGGCGTGTCAAAGTTTTTTGACATGCTCTCATTGTTTTAAAGCCTTACCTGTGCTTATTGATTCGTTTCTTAGACTATATTAGTATGATGCATTTGTGCACGCAAGGACTTTTCTGTACTTTTGCATCCACTAGCATTATTTCATTAATATAGAATTAGATTTTATGACAGGTTTCCATAAAGCAATCTTAAGTGTTTGCGCCTTTTCTTTGATAACATTCACCAGTTGTGGTGGTAGCGACGAACCTTCAACAAGTAACCATATTGGTTCAGTCACTGTTACTGAAAATACATTATCGAGTTGTCTTGAGTTGGTGCGTGGTACATCGCAAGGATTTACTACCCATACACGCACTGTTACACACCATACAACTTCGGCCAAAGGTACGCCAATTCGTAACTATACTGTTTGTTATGACATGAGTCAGCGCCTACCAATGTATGTTGCTTATCCGATGCACAACGTATATATCGGTTTTCAAGCTCGTACGTATGCGTGGCAAGACGATCCCTCATTCTCTAGTAGCGAACAAGCCGATTTGGAATCAGGGATGCACAATGGCCATGATCGTGGTCACATGATCTCTTCTGCTTCTCGTACCTGTAGCCGTGATGCCAATGAACAAACATTTTATTATACCAATATGTCTCCACAGTTGAACAGTTTCAATGCCGAGCGATGGGTAGAGGCTGAAATGCTTGAACGTGCATGGCGTAATGGAGGAGTATCAACGGCTACGGTAGATACTTTATATGTGGTTACTGGTCCAGTATTGCAGACAGTAGGAGGTAGTGAAGATATACAATACATTACCAATGGCAATGACAATAAACAGATCGCTCGTCCCAAGTATTTTTACAAGGTCTTTTTGAAGCGTTTCCATGATAATGCTTTGTCCAATAAAGTGACCTACCGTGCTTTAGGTATGTGGTTTAAACATGAAACATTGTTTGGTCCAGTGCAGGCTTCAGATTGCCGTTCGGTCGATGAAATAGAAGCATTGACAGGTTTAGATTTCTTTTATAATCTGCCTGATAATATCGAAGATGTCGTCGAAGCAAAATATGACTTAGACGATTGGAGAGGAGTGGTACAATAAAAAACGATTATGTTAGCATTACATCTACATGCAGACCAAATTGAGGCTGGTTGCGATGAGGCTGGACGAGGCTGTTTGGCTGGTCCCGTGTATGCGGCAGCCGTTATTTTACCCGATGACTTTCACAATGATCTGCTCAACGACTCTAAACAGATTAAAGAGAAGGATAGATATGCCCTTCGTGAGGTCATCGAACAAGAAGCTGTAGCATGGGCCGTGGGCGTGGTATCGGCCGAAGAGATTGATCAAATCAATATCCTTAGAGCTTCTATTTTGGCCATGCATCGTGCGGTCGATCAGTTGAAAACACGTCCAGAGCATTTGCTTATAGATGGGAATAGATTTTATGATTATCCCAATATTAAGCATACCACAGTGGTGAAAGGTGATGGAAAATTAGCGCCTATTGCGGCGGCTTCTATTTTGGCCAAAACCTATAGAGATGACTATATGAAAGGGATTGCCACGGATTATCCTCAATATGGTTGGGGGCAAAATGCGGGATATCCTACTAAGGCGCATCGAGCTGCCATTAAAGCATATGGAGTGACTCCGCACCATCGTCGTTCCTTTAGACTCTTACCGCCTGAATATATAGAGCAAAGTATTCCCTTTTAGGTCGAAAGAGTTGTTGCCTTACTATCTGGCTGTCGATTCAATGGTTTGCGTAAGATATTAGAAGCTTATCTTTATTTTATTTATATACTATGCGCAAAGCATTGCCTTTTAATTTACACGAATATGCACCCTATGCGGTGCTTTTTTTGTATCTTTGCAACGATGGACAGGAGTGTGACTTGCTGCCCTACCTAAGTCCTTTGCTGTAAGAAAATATAGACAAGGATTTGTCCTGCAAACTTAGGTGTTAGACTAAAAATAATTATTTAAATATAGTAGAAAGATGAGCAAAAAAGCATTATTGATGATTCTCGATGGTTGGGGAATCGGTAACAAAAGCAAATCAGATGTGATCTATAACACACCGACTCCATATTGGGATAGTTTGCTTGCTGAGTATCCACATTCACAACTTGCTGCTTCAGGTGAAAACGTTGGTCTACCTGATGGACAGATGGGAAACTCTGAAGTAGGTCACTTGAATATTGGTGCAGGCCGTATTGTATATCAAGATCTTGTGAAAATCAACAACGCTTGTAAAGATGGAAGTATCCTTGAAAATCCTGAAATAGTCAATGCATTTACGTATGCTAAAGATAATGGCAAAAACGTACACTTGATGGGATTGACTTCAAATGGTGGTGTACACTCTTCTTTTGATCACCTATTCAAATTGATCGAAATTGCCAATACATACAAAGTAAACAATGCGTTTATCCATTGTTTTATGGATGGTCGTGATACTGACCCACGTAGTGGTAAAGGATTTATTGAGCAACTTACTGCACATTGCGCTAAGCAAAGTCAAACGCATGCTGCTATTGCATCTATCGTGGGACGTTACTATGCAATGGACCGTGATAAGCGTTGGGAGCGTGTCAAAGAAGCATACGATCTTATCGTAAAAGGTATTGGTACTGAAGCTTCTGATATGGCAACAGCTATGCAAGCGAGTTACGATGCAGATGTTACAGACGAATTCGTAAAACCAATCACTAGTGCAGAAGATGGTACGATTAAAGAAGGAGATGTTGTTATTTTCTTCAACTATCGTAATGACCGTGCTAAAGAACTTACTGTGGTACTATCTCAACAAGATATGCCTGAACATGATATGGAAACTATCAAGGATATCCAATTCTATTGCATGACTCCATATGATCCTTCATACAAGGATGTGCACATCTTGTTTGACAAGCAGAATGTACAAAATACATTGGGTGAATACCTTGCTGCACAAGGTAAGACACAATTGCATATTGCTGAAACAGAAAAGTATGCACACGTTACTTTCTTCTTCAATGGTGGCCGCGAAAGTGCTTATGAAGGTGAAGATCGTATATTGGTCAAATCTCCTAAGGTGGCTACTTATGACTTGCAGCCAGAAATGAGCGCATTTGAAGTGAAAGATAAATTGGTCGATGCAATCAAGGAAGATAAGTATGATTTTATCGTAGTCAACTATGCTAATGGAGATATGGTGGGACACACTGGTATCTATGAAGCTATAGAAAAGGCTGTGAAGACTATCGATGAATGTGTGAAAGATACTGTAGAAGCTGCTAAGCAAACTGGTTATGAGGTCATCATCATCGCCGATCATGGTAATGCTGATAACGCTCTAAATGAAGATGGTTCTGTAAATACAGCGCACTCTCTAAACCCAGTTCCATTTGTATATGTAACTGAAAATAAAGAAGCTAAGGTTGAAGATGGCGTACTAGCAGACGTTGCACCATCTCTATTGAAGATTATGGGCATGGATGTACCAGCAGAAATGACTGGTAAGCAATTGTTCTAATCCTTAGTAAAGCAAAATAGTATATGATTCAAATTGACGATACCATCGTCTCTCTAGACATTTTTAAGCAACAGTTCTTGTGTGATTTTCAAGCTTGCAAGGGCATCTGCTGTGTCGAAGGAGAGAGTGGGGCGCCACTTGAGGTCGATGAAATAGACAAATTAAAGGAAGTCCTCCCAGTAATCTGGGAGGATCTTTCGTCTGAAGCGCAAGCTATTATCGATAAACAAGGAGTAGCCTATATTGATGATGATGGCGACTGGGTAACCTCTATTGTGAACGGTAAAGATTGTGTCTTTACTTGTTATGACGATCATGGTAATTGCCTATGTGCTATTGAGAAAGCGTACCGAGCAGGTAAAATTGACTGGCCGAAGCCTATTTCTTGTCACTTGTATCCTATCCGTTTGTCAACGGTAGGGCAAGATAAATTGACGGCATTAAATTATCATCGTTGGTCTGTATGTGATGGAGCATGCAAACTGGGGCGTGAAAAGGGTGTAGCAATCTATGAAAGCTGCAAAGATGCGCTTATTCGCCGTTTTGGTGAACGTTGGTATGAGGAATTGGTTGATGTGGCCAGAGAACTTAAGGAACAGGGGTATATCTAGAATTTGAGCTATCCCGTATAAAAGATAAGTTGTGGACAATTACTATTTAGTAGTTGTCCACAACTTTGTGTATAAGTCTGTGCATATTGCATATCTCAGTGCACAAATATGTGTACAACTAGGTGTATAACCGTGTGCACAACACACTTGTGCACAAAAAAGGGGCTGCAACTCATGTTGCAGCCCCTTTCCTCGTTGTAAGATGTGAGGATGGATTTATTGATAAAATATATTCTTTGCTTTATGCATCGATATTAGCATATGTTGCATTCTCTTCGATAAATGCACGACGTGGCGCCACGTCTTCACCCATCAACATTGAGAAAATGTGGTCAGCGTCTGCTGCATTTTCAATAGATACCTGCTTCAATAAGCGGCGAGATGGATCCATAGTTGTTTCCCAAAGTTGTTCTGGGTTCATCTCACCAAGACCTTTGTATCGTTGGATATGGACAGCGTTTTCATCACCTTTTCCGTATTCCTCGATAAATCGTATACGATCTTCCTCGTTCCAGCAGTATTCTTCATATTTACCCTTGCGTAAAAGATACAATGGAGGTGATGCAATGTACAAATATCCGTTTTGGATAAGTTGTGGCATATAGCGGAAGAAGAATGTCATAATCAATGTGTCGATGTGAGAACCATCGACATCGGCATCGGTCATGATAACAATCTTTTTATAACGTAGTTTGGTGATATTGGCTTCTTTAGAATCATCTTCTGTACCAATAGTAACCCCAAGAGCAGTGTATATATTGCGAATTTCGTCGCTTTCTAGTGCCTTGTGGTATTGTGCTTTCTCAACATTCAAAATCTTACCACGAAGTGGAAGGATTGCTTGAAACATGCGGTCACGTCCTTGCTTAGCTGATCCACCGGCCGAATCCCCTTCGACAAGGAACAATTCGCATTTGTCTGGATCTTTGTCTGAACAGTCAGCTAGTTTTCCTGGTAGTCCACCACCACCCATAGGCGATTTGCGTTGTACCATTTCACGTGCTTTGCGTGCTGCATGGCGAGCATTGGCAGCAAGAATCACTTTCTCAACAATCATCTTGGCTTCTTTAGGATGCTCTTCAAGATAGTATGCAAGAGCTTCGCCTACGGCTTGATCTACAGCACCAATAACTTCTTTGTTACCAAGCTTAGTTTTTGTTTGTCCCTCAAATTGAGGTTCTGCTACCTTGATAGAAATAATGGCAGTCAATCCTTCGCGGAAGTCATCTCCTGAAATTTCCACTTTGACTTTGTCTAGCATCTTGCTTTCTTCAGCATACTTCTTCAAAGTACGTGTCAATGCACGACGGAAACCAGCTAAGTGGGTACCTCCCTCAATGGTGTTGATGTTGTTGACATACGAGTGAATGTTTTCACTGTATGAGGTATTATACATGATTGCGACCTCTACTGGAGTGCCTTGCTTTTCTGTATTGATATAGATGACATCTTCAATAAGATGTTCGCGTGAACTATCAACAAACTGGACAAATTCTTTTAGTCCATCTTCTGAATAGAATTCTTCAAACTTATAGTTGCCTTCTTCGTCTTGTTCGCGTGCATCTGTAAGAGTGATGCGGATACCAGCATTTAGATAAGCCAATTCGCGTAGGCGGCCTTGAAGAATATCGTAACGATATACGCTTTCTGTGTAGATAGATAAGTCAGGCCAAAACGTTTGCTTGGTTCCTGTATAGTCTACCGAACCAATCTCACGCACGTCATATTGAGGATGACCACAAGCATATTCTTGTTGATATAATTTTCCTCCACGAGCCACCTGTGTGATTAATTTAGTAGATAGTGCATTTACACAAGATACACCGACACCGTGAAGACCACCAGATACTTTGTAAGAACCCTTATCGAACTTACCTCCAGCGTGAAGGACGGTCATAACAACTTCTAGAGCTGATTTACCTTCTTTCTCGTGCATATCTACTGGGATACCACGACCGTTATCTTTTACAGTGATTGAATTATCTTGATTTATTGTGACATCAATGTGGTCACAGTAGCCCGCCAAAGCTTCGTCAATGGAGTTGTCTACGACCTCGTATACTAGGTGATGTAGTCCTTTAAGACTGATGTCACCGATATACATAGCAGGACGTTTACGCACCGCTTCTAGTCCCTCTAGGACTGTAATATTGGATGCCGAATAACTGTCGCTATTAGGGTTTTCTTGATTTTCGCTCATATGATTATAAAGTCAGTTATTAACTGAGCAAATATACTCATTTTTAGGGAAATATACTAGATAATAGGCCTTAAAAAAAACTCATATATACGCAAAAAAAAGGAGTCAGATGCAAAAGCATCTGACCCGTTATATTGTCATCACCATAAGAAATAAACCGCGCGCTTATTTAGCCCAGTTGATTTACGTGGTGAGCTAATTTAGACTTAAGATTAGCAGCCTTGTTTTTGTGAATAATATTCACCTTAGCAAGCTTATCAAGTGTCTTTTGTACAGATGGTAACAAAGCTTCCGCTTCTGCTTTCTCTGTTGTTGCACGCAGTTTACGAACTGCATTACGCATTGTCTTAGCGTAATAACGATTAAAGAGTCTTCTCGTTTTTTCTTGACGAATTCTCTTAAGGGATGATTTGTGATTTGCCATAATGACTAAACTTTCTTTTAAATTGGTTTATTCCTTTTACAATAACATTGTGTAGCCCATAGGAGAGTCGAACTCCTCTTTCCAGGATGAAAACCTGGCGTCCTAACCGATAGACGAATGGGCCAGCCTATACAACTAACGATACCTCTTTCGAAAATATCAGAAAGTCAAAAAAATCGAGCCGAATGTGCTGCATCCGACTCGTATATTCTAATCACCATAAGAAATAAACCAGTAGCTATTTTAGCCGAGTTGGTTTACGTGGTGAGCTAATTTAGACTTCAGATTGGCAGCTTTGTTTTTGTGAATGATATTCACTTTTGCAAGCTTATCAAGTGTCTTTTGCACAGATGGCAACAAAGCTTCTGCTTCTGCCTTCTCTGTCGTTGCACGCAACTTACGTACAGCGTTACGCATTGTCTTAGCGTAATAACGATTAAAGAGTCTTCTTGTCTTTTCTTGACGAATTCTCTTAAGGGATGATTTATGATTTGCCATAATGACTAATCTCTTTAATGAGGTTTTGTTTCTTACAGTTATGTAGCCCATAGGAGAGTCGAACTCCTCTTTCCAGGATGAAAACCTGGCGTCCTAACCGATAGACGAATGGGCCAGCCTAAATATCCTTTCGGATATGCTTGCGATTACAGCTTGTTATTGCTTTATCTCTCATTGCGGTTGCAAAGGTACGTCTTTTTTTCAAACCTGCAAGCGATAGTCTCTTTTTTTTCGTTTTTTCTTTTGTTTTTTTTCCATGAATGCAATTTTGAACTGAATATCCCTGTATTGATGGTTTTTTTATTAGTTTTGTGCGGAAAGCCATTTTTATGGTTGTCTTTTCTCTTTTATAAGAATCCAGATTGCGTTATTTTTTTGTCCTATGTATCAAAAAGTTCAAGCTATAGTTTTACAGCGTATTAAGTACAATGATAGACAACATATCGTGGTGCTCTATACGCGTGAATTGGGACGTGTGTCCTGCCTTTTACCGATAGTGCATAGTAAAAGATCAAATGGAGTACATGCTAATGTCTTTCAGATGCTTTCGCTTTTGGAACTCGAATTGTCTAAAAAAGGCAATAATGGGATGTATAGAATAAAGGAAGCACGCAACCTTTCTCCGTGGATGACTATCCCTTTTGATCCAGTGAAGCTATCTTTGGCAATGTTTCTATCTGAATTTTTGTTTCACCTATTGAAAGATGAGTCGGGAAGTGAGTCTTTATTTGTTTTTATACAGACCAGTTTACAGTGGTTAGATGCTTCGCAAGATTCGGTGGCCAACTTTCATATCGCCTTTTTGATTCGTTTGCTTCGCTTTTTAGGTTTGCAGCCCAATGTTGAGGATGGTTATCATCAAGGATATTTTGATATGATAGATAGTTGCTTTACCATGACTCGTCCTATGCATAGGCACTATTTACAGCCTGAACAAGCGGTTGCTCTCAAGCAAATGTTGCGTATACAGTATGCAACTATGCACTTGTATAAAATGAGTCGTAGTGAGCGTGTAGAGTTGTTAGATATTATCTTACAGTATTATCGTTTACATTTGACTCATTTACCTGATCTGCAATCTGTTGAGATGATGCGTTCCCTGTTTGATTAACGACACATTATGTATATAGGTGTCTAAAAACTAAATCCACAAGATAGTACACAAGTTCTTGGACGCAAATTGGTGGTTTGTGTTGTTTGATATAGAGCGTTGAAATACTGGCGGGTATACTTCTTCTTGTTCATAACGTTCTGTATTTCGAATGCCACATTCCAACTTTTCCATTCGTAGTCACATTTAATATGCATGAACGAACAGTCTTTAATAGACTTATCTGTATTGTGGTATGCATCCGCGCCAATAGTGACGTTTAGTCCTTCAAATGGTGTGATATTTAGTTCACCTTTATAATGCCAATCTTCTATACTATAGCTCCCATTTAGTTTACTCTCGTACTTAGAGTAGGTACTGTACAAATCTAAATTTATCCAACGGTTGGGCTGTACTGTTAGTCCAAGTTCACAAGAAGTCATATCTGTTTCCTCATCTTGTTTAACATCGTCAATCAATAAGGCGTAGTTTCTACTAGAGAATCTGGGCTTAACTGAGAGATTGGTTTTCCAAAAACCCAATGATTGATTGATGCGTGCCTCTATACTCCAGTTGTTCGTGTGGTAATTATCAGGACGAGCGTGAAGATAGACTATATTATCGGCAAAACTGCGTTCCATAATATAGTCATTAGTTTGCTCCGACATACTGAATTTTAGATAAGTAAAAAATCCTGCCATAGGATTGTCGTATTCATATTTAGCATACACACTTTGTGATTGGTTTGCTGTATTATCATTGGAATAACTACTTTGTGTTCTATAATTTGTATATAGGGGCATGCTAAAGGTTTGTCTCAATGTATTGATGCGGTAGTTTAGAGAATAGCTAGCTGACAATGTATTATATCCGTCTACTTGCCAGCTCCCAAATATACGAGGATGTACATACCATCTTGTTTTAGTTTTAGATTCGTTGTTTGCGTTTTCTATATCTGTATGATAACCTGTAAATAGTCCACAGAGACGTATAGTGTAATCATGGGTCTTCCGCATGATCGAAGGGTTTACATACAGGCATTCTTGGACAAATGTATTGCTTTGTGTGTTATTTACTTTTATTATTGTATTGTGCAGCTTCTCATTTATAAAAGTCGCTCCTGCATCGTAGTTTACATAAAATCCACCTATCTTATGTTTGAAACCAGTGTACATATTGGCAGTAAATCCTTGTTCACTGGTATGCTGATTTTCTTCTGTGATAAGGCTGATGTTCTGAGGAAAGTCCCAGTACTGCATATCACCATTAATCTTAAAGGTTTTCTTGTTAGTTGTATTATAGATACATTCAAATTTCTCTTTCCATACCGTGCGACTATATTTTCCTTCAAGCGCATTATGGGTGTTGTTTGTCTGGATTAAAGCACTATTCTCGATTTTATCATACATTCCAGAGAAATCATTTTTTATATACCATATATCTCCATTATGTTCATAATTGACTTTCCCTTCAATATACTTCTCTTTTTCTAGGCTAGATACACCTTCATGTATAGTGTATATACTATTGTTATCATAGTAGTCTGTTTGTGCAGTTTCCTTCAAGTCGTTTTTGTCTTGTAGATAACATGCTTGGATGCGAAGATTGTCATTTTTCGACAACTTAAATAGGTGATTAGTTGTCAGCATGTGACTTTGGTTCATGAGATAATGTGATTGATCTAAGTTTGGCTTCGCAATAGCACTTAGCTTAACCAGTGGACGAGTAGGAGCTTCTGCTTCAATAAGTAGACGTGGTGACCAAATCTTCATAGACAACTCTTCCCATAAGTTGACACCAGTACGATCATTTTTGTACATAGTTAGATTTTGCTGCCAGTTATTAAACATCATGGTGAGGAGCTTATTTCGATAAGCTATCTTGGTATCTTTCTCTTTTTTGATAGTTCCTCCACCTATTTCTGCATGCCCCACCCATTTCATGGTGTATTGATCTTTGAGTATTAAGTTTAGAGCAGCTTGTTCGCTGAAAGTGCTATTGCGTAACGCCTTAATAGGTTGGTGATGACGAATGACTTCGACATTTTTAACCATATCTGGTTTGATATTTCTACTGCCTACAGTATATTGTCCACCTAGCAGATTCATGCCCTCAATATAAAAACGATTGATTGCACGCCCTTGGTATAGAATGGTTCCCGTAGAAGCGACTTCTATGCCAGGCATCTTTTTTAAGACATCTTCTATATTTTTGTCTTGTTGCATTCTAAATCCTGATACGGAATAGACTAGTGTGTCCTTTTTGATCTGCACTCTTTTGGCGGATATTTTGACTTCACGAATTTTAAAGCTTTTAGTAGCCATAACAATGACATGTTTGCCTTTATTAAATTGTTCAATGGGTATCAATTTTTTTCCATACCCCAATAAAGTAGCAGCTACGTAAGAAGGTCTTTTTTGTACGCTAACATCAAATGTTCCGTCAGATTTGGTATAGCCAAATCCTATTGCAAGTGAATCTTTAGAAAGTAAAGACACACAAGCATAGTCAAGTCCTTTTCTAGAAGCTTGATTGATGACTTGTCCTGTATAGTGATAGTCAGGTGCTAGCGCTTTATGATTTTGTGCGGTAGCTATTATAGAGGATATACTTAGTAATCCCAGAAGTGTAAGTGTTCTATTTAATGCCATAAAGAGTCTATACTGCATAATTCTTTATTTAAATGTGACTCTTTCTAAGCATATAGGATGTGCGTTGTATGCTTTCATAGGAGTTCCATCAGGGGTGTAACATAACCATTTTTTACCTAATCTAGTCTTATAATAATGGCCTGTATTTGCATCAAATTCCCATATCTCTTTAAGTAATTTGGTGCGAGTTATTTTTAGATATTTGTATGGTTCAATTTTTATAGGATGTACAGTCGTGTTTTTTATCTCTATACAGTAGAAATGAAAATATTCATTGGTGTCTCTTGCATCCAGAATTAACCCAGGTAATCCCCACAATTTCCACGGTCCTTCTTGAATTGGAATATCAGGAGTAAACCATACAATCCATTTTCTACCAAGAAATTCAGTACTTGCCTGTTGACAATTATGTCCTAATATTTTCTTTGTGTGTTGACTAAGTTTCCAAGTTGGATGCTGAATTTTCTCTACGTATTTAAATCGTTTAGTTAGGATTTTGTCAGTGATGGTCCATTCATTGTTTTTGGGTATATTTTTATATATACTCAATGTCTGAATGCTCTTCATTATTTTTTGACTAGCTTCAACAATGTCATGAAATCCATACCCTTTGGCAATCATACTGTCTTTTAAGTGTTGATATGCCCTTTCACGAGTGCTATAAAAAGCGGAGTGGTTGTTTTGGATATCTAGACACCACTCATCGTACTTTTTCTTTGCTGGATTGTCAAGTTTGCTGCTATAGTCTTCTAAGTAGATGCATTGAATTGAGATATTTTGAGCTTTAATAAGCGAGTGTAGTGATATAGCTGCTGCTAATATGATTAATTGTTTATACCGCATAGCTTGTTTTCTTTTTAAAGGAATATATAGTACTTGTTCTGACTTCTCTCATTGTTATGAGTTTGCTCTTTGATTCTATTTAATATCTTCTAGATAAATAGGTGCCTCATTTACTCCTTTCATGGGCAAACCGTTTTGATGATACATTTGACAGTCGTATCCTTTTCTTTGCTTTATGAAAGCAGCTGTGTTTGTATCATATTCCAACCGTTCTGCTAAAAGTTTTTTTCTTTTGCAGGTAATATGTTTATCATGAAGAGATAGGTTTATTGGCTTTGATGCTGTCTTTTTAATCTCAATACAATAGAAGTGAAAGTAATGATTTGTATCTTCAGCGTCTAGTATCAAACCTGGTAGTCCCCATAATTTCCAAGGTCCTTCTTGTACAGGAATTTTAGGTGTATACCAGACAGTCCAATGACGTCCGAGAAAATCCGTTTCAGCCTGTTGACATTTATACCCCAAAATCTCCTTCTTTTTAGACGTTAATTGCCATTTGGGATGATTCATCTCTTCTATATATTTGTATTTGTATGTGAACACTTCATCTAGTACAGTCCACTGACTTTTTTGAGGGAATTGTTTGTATATAGTTAAGCATTGAGTGCTTTTAAGCATATCTTTTGAAGCAGCTATAATCTCATATGCAGTAGCTCCTTGAGCTATCATGCTATCTTTTAGCTGCCTGTATGCTCTTTGTCTGACGCTATAAAATTCAGACGTGTTGTTTTGAATGTTTAGTTGCCATTCATCGTATTCCTTTTTGTCTACATTAGTGAGTTTACTACTATAATCTTCTAGATAAGTACAGTGGAGTGAGATGTCTTGAGCCGCAGCAGAACTGGTGACAAGTATGATGAGTAGAGTTATTATTTTTTTCTTCATAAGATTACGAAATAAATAAATTAGCCTTCTCGTGAACTAGGCTAATTATTAGATTAACAGGTGTGTTAGTGACAAGCTCCTTCTAGGGCATCGTAAACTTTAAGAACTTCATTTATTGATGCATCGGCTGAAACTTTTGCTATACTTCCACATGAGGAAACTACAACTTGATAAGCTATGTTTTTTGCGTACATACTTGTTGCTACAAATAGTGCAAATAGTAAAAATAGTGATTTAAAATTGATCTTTTTCATTTTGATTTTTCATTAAAATGTAAGTCCTACTCTATAAGCTTTTCGGTTCCGCTTTGTTTTCATGTCGATCGATTGAAAAGACTTAGATTTATAAGTCAAAACAAAAATAGTAATAATAAGCATGATAAAAATGTTTTTAGAGTTAAAAAAAAACTCAAAAAGAAGCATTTTGATTGTTTTCTGCTTTTTTTGTTGTCTTGTTGTTTTTAATTAGTGTCTTTTTCTGTGATAATGCTGGTTTTGTGTGTGGCTGTTATAAAATAGAGGGCATGCCAAATAAATTTTAGCATGCCCTCTATTCTATAAAAAAAAGGTGTTTTTATAATGAAGCAAGTATTTCTTTTACCTTTTCAGAAATAGCGCGACCTTCTGCCTTACCAGCAAGTTGCTTAGAAGCGGCACCCATTACTTTTCCCATATCTTTGGGACCTGCGGCACCAACTGAAGTAATAATCTCTCGTACAGCAGCATCTAATTCTTCTGCTGTAAGTTGCTTAGGCATGTAACGGCTAAGTACTTCTACTTGTGCCAATTCTTCATCTGCTAAGTCCTGACGGTTTTGTTCGATGAATACAGCAGCAGAATCTTTGCCTTGTTTAACGAGCTTTTGTACAATCTTTTGTGCATCTGCATCGCTTAATTCGTCGTTAGCACCTGGGGCTGTTTTTGCTTCTAAGAACAATTTTTTCATGTTGCGGATTGCAGCTAGGGCTACTTTATCTTTGGCACGCATTGCGGCCTTCATGTCTTCATTTACTTGGTCAAATAGTGACATAATATATTATTTGTTAAATGATTAATAATCAGTTCTTGCTTTGTTAGAAAGAGATTCCTGTATTTTTGATAATCTCTTTTTTCTTTTCTTTGATGCTTTGCTTTTTTAATGCACGAGCATCTTTCATCTCATTCAACTTGGCTGTTGAACGGCTATATGGAGGAGTTTCCATCAAATTGGCAATTACAATGTCATCATCAAGTTCATCTTCTTCCATAATATAAAAATTACGGTTTTGATTGCGGAAGTAGACTTCACCATAGACTGTACGGATATCCTTTTCCCATTTTTCTTCCTCTTCTTTACGCTTTTTCTTTTCTTCTTCGCTGATTTCCTCTTGTAGTTCTGGAGGTAAGAAAGGAAGGTTGTCTATACCGAAGCCACTAGCTAGGATAGTGACACGTAATGTCTTATTCATATCGTCTTGATATGTACTACCTTGTTTGATAAAGATATCACGACGCAGTGAATTGGTAAATTTGGTAATATCTTGCATGTCTCGGCTCGTGATTTCATTATCCTGTGTACTAGTACAATGAAAAATCAGTGCCTTTGCTTTGCGCATATCGTTGTTGTTCAACAAAGGAGAGTTTAAGGCGGCGTCAATAGACTTGTTGATGCGGTTTTCCTTTTCGTTAGTTTCGCCTGCAGATATCAATGAGATACCACCGTCTTTGAAAACACGTTGTACGTCATTGAAGTCTATATTTTCTTCTCCAGTCACAGTGATCAACTCGGCAATACTTTTGGCAGCTGTTGCTATTTGGTCATTGACGATATCATACATTTGACTTTTGGGAATATCCTCTCCTTGGTAGTTCATCTCAAGCAATTTCTGATTGCTCAAAACAATGAGTGAATCGACTTCATTAAATAAGATGCGCAATCCTTCCAAGGCTTGCTTAATCTTAGGAATACCTTCCAAAATAAATGGAATAGTGACAATCCCTACTGTAAGGATGCCCATCTCACGAGCGACCTGTGCGATGATGGGACCAGCACCTGTACCTGTACCGCCTCCCATACCAGCAGTAATAAAAATCATTTTTGTACCGTCATTGAGCATCTCATAAATGCGGTCACGGTCATTATCGGCAATTTCTTTGGCTTTTACTGGGTCACCACCTGCACCTAATCCTTCTTTACCAATCTGCACTCGTTCTGGACCTTCAAATTTATCTAGGTCTTGTCGGTCTGTGTTGCAATTGGCAAAGGTGACATCTTTGATGCCTTTTTCATACATATGATAGACGGCACGATTACCGCATCCTCCTACACCAACGACTTTGATGATGCTTTGATTTACAGGCTTTGGCGTATCGACCAATTCAAAATATTCTTGTTCCATAATCCCTCTTTTTTTATTAAATGACAGTTTCGTCGTCGTTGACTACTCCACCATTTCGTAAGGTGTTGATGATGCTGTGTACACCAAGTGCACGCATGAAACTCTTTTTCTTTGAAGTCTTTTCGTGTACTTTCTCTTTATGAGATGTTGTTGGCTCTTGTTGAGCAGCGACCTCGTCTGTTTGTACTTCTTGAGCAAAGTTGGTATTTGCTTCATTTGTACTTTCTACTCGGAAAGTTTCTTCTTCATTTTCTGCATGTGTTGAAGATATAGTATCTTTTGCATCGTCCATTGATGACTTGGCTAGCTTTAGTTCTTCTTTAGTCAATTTACGGCCTTCTGTAGGACGAATTGTTTCTGTTTTATTGCCAAATAAGTCACGTTGAACACGGATTGCATCTTCACAACAGCCAGCCTTGGCTTCTTGTAATGTGGTCAATAAAGCATTAAGATGTCCAGAATTGGTGCAATCTAGATATCCCTGTAATCCGCAATTGATGCGAATGAATGGTTCAATACGAATGTCGCGCTTAGGTAGTTGGGTGCGCTTTTCAAAAATCGTATTCAAACCTTGTAATTGGGCAAGACCGCCAGTGAGTACAGTATTGTTGGCTCTTTGGTGTTCATATGGTAACAGTAAGGACCATATATTTTCGACAATCTCTTCAACGCGTGCAGTCGCAATATCATTTATAGTCATGCGACGGATCATCTTGTTATCTATTTCAAGTGTCTCGCTATCTTGTGGATTTTCGGATGTGTCTGCTAGGTTGATAAGACCTTCCATTGTATCATCTGGAAGAGATTGGATGTTTAACTCATTAGCTATATCATACAAAACATTATCACCTCCCAATGGAATGGTGAATGTGTGGCGCAATAAGTTGTCGGTGTATAAGTTGACATTTGTGACTTGTGCCCCCATATCTATGAAAATAGACCCTGCTTTACGTTCTGTGTCTGTAAGCATGTGTTTACCCATGGTTACAGGAATAGGTAGTACATCTGCGATTTCTAAGTTGCACTCTTGAAAAACATGGGCTAAATTTTCTTCAAAACGGTCACCCCAAATGAGGTTCAGATAATCGATACGAATATGTTGGGCCATCACTCCTACTGGAGGGGTGTCTTGGGTAATATTATCTACTGTATATCGTTGAGGGATAGCTTGCAATAAACGATAACGACCAAAATCTTGACTTGTATTTTGATTCATTAATTCGTCCATCAATTCCTCTGTTATGTCTTGTTTTTCTACCAATGTATGTGTAATGGTATAAGGGCGTGCCTTTATAGATTGGCCACCAACACCAACATACACTTTAGTAATGTTGACTTGATCTAATTGACTCTCTAGTTTGTTTATTATATTAGAGACAAGTTGTCCAGCAGATTTGCGGTTCCAAATTTGGCCAAGGCGGATAGCGTTATCAATATTCGCTTCTTGTGCAACAGCGAGTATTTCTAGGGTACCGTTGCTTTTTTGTACTGCTACTCCGCCCCACAAACATGTGGAGTTAATGGCAATAGCAGCGACCAGTTCGTTAGTATACATATGCATATTTTCTTATCAGCTAGTTCTCTCTTTTTGTACAAATGATTTGATTCGGGATAGACAGGTCAATACAAGAGTATTTCTGCCATCCTACTTTTTTGATGACCTCGTGGTAGAATCGCTCCATGCGATCTAGTTTACGATCTATGTCTGTCATTGCACCTAGTTGGATGCAATTTTGTCCAACTCGTGGGTATAATGTAACTTTTGCATTCAAAGTTACAAAAATTTGTGTTACTTGGGCATTCCAAAAAGCACTTTTTTTTATGCATTGTGCCAGATGGTATAATTGTTTTTGCGCCATTTTATCTGTGATATGACCTGTGGCTACTAGAGTGGGGGCGTAGCAGTTGTCTGCTTTCATGAGTTGTCCTTCAATATCGACAAAATAGTTACTACCATATTTCCCTGGTTTGTCGCTAAAAATTCGCAACAGAGGTGTGCGTTGTTGGATGCGAATGACCACGTTGTTTTGGGTGCTTTTATAGCAGTGAATAGTACGTGCTGCATCCAAGCATGTCAAGGCATTCTCAATATCTTGAGTGGAGATATCATCCATTGAATATCCCATTGGGAGTAAATTTTTGCGTTTGAGAATTTTCTTAACATCCTTAGTTGAAATAAAAGTTTTTTCTATAGTGTCTGTTACAAATACTTGAATACCCTTACAGATAGGTGTAGTGCGCGATGGTTCTCTCAGAAATATAAAACTTCCGAGTATTATAACGATGAGGATGACTAATCCGAATATCTGCATTATTTTTTTTACCATAGCGCATGGGGTTAGAGGTAACGATCTTGTAGCATCTTTTTGATAGAATCGCATTCATCTTCTATATCACCTGCTCCTAATGTAATGACAACCTCAAGATCTCGTTTTTTGAGAACATCTAACAATTCTTCTTTAGTATATAATTCGCAAGGGGTAGATGGTGCTATCTTCTCGAGAATTAGTTGGCTACTTACTCCAGGAATAGGCAGCTCTCTAGCTGGGTAAATAGGCAATAAGATTACTTCGTCGGCTGCACTAAGACTAGTCGCAAAACCTAGATAAAAATCTTGAGTGCGACTGTATAAGTGTGGTTGAAAAATCACTGTAATCTTTTTTTCAGGATATAAATCTCGTACAGAAGCAATGCTTTGTTTGATTTCCGATGGGTGGTGTGCATAGTCGCTTAACAAAGTTATAGCTTCTGTTTTTAAACGGAAGTCGAAGCGACGTTCTATCCCACGAAAACTTTTCATGCCAGTTTGAATTTCTTTTGGAGATACACCATTCATATAGGCGAGTGCCATTGCGGCTACTCCGTTGTCAATATTAATAGCAACAGG
>ERZ795048.1784-NODE-1784-length-18544-cov-5.729569_pt1 | contig 18544 bp, 14 predicted proteins | sample MGYA00375132_ERZ795048 | MGnify/ENA primary metagenome ERZ795048 (study PRJEB30177, sample SAMN05720225) | activated sludge metagenome | isolation source: Anaerobic digester | place: Hong Kong | collected 2014-12-17 ...
GTGCTTACCCAATATCTTTTCGAAAACAACCAACTTCAAACTTTAGCCATCGACGTTGACCGCGAGTCGGTTGCCTATCTGCAAGAACATTTTCCTGCCCAAAAAGAACAGATTATCCAAGGCGATTTTTTACGGCAAAACCTTTCGGGTATATTTAACGACCAGCCGTTTTCATTAATAGGAAATTTACCTTATAATATTTCGTCGCAAATATTTTTCAAAGTACTTGAGCATAAAAATACCATTCCCGAGGTAGTTTGCATGATCCAAAAAGAAGTAGCCGAGCGCATTGCTTCCAAACCCGGATCGAAAGCCTACGGAATTTTGAGCGTTTTACTACAAGCATACTACAATATCGAATACCTTTTTACGGTACACGAACATGTATTTCAGCCTCCGCCTAAAGTCAAATCGGCCGTTATAAAACTTAGCCGAAACGAGGTACAAAACCTGGGCTGTAACGAGGTACTGTTTAAACAACTTATAAAAGCAGCATTTAACCAACGACGGAAAATGATGCGCAACAGCTTAAAAAGTTTCTTTACCGAGCCCGGGGTTGATTACCCCTACTTAGAACAGCGGCCCGAGCAACTTTCAGTTGCTCAGTTTATTGAGTTGACAAATGCAGTAGAAAACCCGAAAAACATTTAGTTATGCAAGTACAAATCAACAAAGAATTCATCGATAAAATTAAGCTGTTGATCGATGAAAAAAACGATCGGCAACTGCTCGATATAATTGTTGACCTTCACCCGGTTGACATTGCCGAGGTGATGGAAACCCTTGCAATGGACGATGCCAAATACCTCTACCTTTTGCTCGAAGGCGATTTGGCTTCGGATGTACTGATTGAAATCCCCGAAGATGACCGCAAACGCTTTTTGGCCGAACTGCCCGCCGAAGTTATTGCCCGCCAGTACATTGAATACATGGACACCGACGATGCAGTTGACGTGCTTGGCGAACTGCCCGAAGATAAACAAGAAGAAGTAATTGCCTACATCGATGACCAGGATTACGCCGACGATCTTTCAGAACTGCTAACCTACGATGAAGATAGTGCCGGTGGTATTATGGCTGCCGAATTGGTTGCCGTTAACGAAAACTGGAACGTACAAACATGCCTCAAAGAAATTGGCCGACAAGCCGAAGACATCGACGAAATTTACTACGTGTACGTTGTCGATGACCAAAACAAACTCAAAGGCGTGCTTTCACTAAAAAAACTGATTCAATACCCCACGCAAACCAACATCAACAACATTTATGCACGCGATGTAATCTCAATAGTTACAACTGCCGAACGCGAAGAAGTAGCCCACAAAATGGAAAAATACGACCTTGTTGCCTTACCGGTTGTTGATACCGAAGGGCACCTAAAAGGTCGAATTACCATCGACGATGTGGTGGACATCATTCGTGAAGAAGCGGAAAAAGACTACCAAATGGTTTCGGGTATTACCGGCGATGTTGAATTAACCGACAGTGTTTTCAGTATAACCAAGGCTCGTTTACCCTGGTTGCTTATTGGCCTTGTGGGCGGAATAATGGGAGCCTTTGTGATATCGGGCAACGAGCATGCACTTGAACGGATTCCTAATATGATTTTTTTCATTCCTCTTATTGGTGCTATGGCCGGAAACGTTGGCGTACAATCATCGTCGATTGTAGTACAAAGCCTTGCCAGCGGAACACAGAACCTTCAAAGCATTTCGGGCAAATTGCTCAAGGAATTGGGCGTTGCGCTTATTGTTGCATTTGTGTTGGCCTCGCTAATTTTGCTTTTCAACCTTATTTTCAAATTTGGCAACTCAGGAACCGAACTGGCTTATACCGTAAGCTTTTCGTTATTTGTTGTGGTAGTTTTTGCTTCGCTTTTTGGAACTTTTATACCACTTTTCCTTAATAAAATGAAAATTGACCCGGCATTGGCAACCGGCCCTTTCATCACAACAATGAACGATATTTTAGGCCTGTTGGTGTACATGCTTATCGGCCAGTTTTTATTCTGATATTTTTTAGTTCGAACGCTTTGATTGTTGCAAAATCATTGGTATTTTCAAGCCAAAATTGAAAAAGCGATTAAAAGCTTATTCTTTATTACAAATACATTCTAGTTCATAATATAAAACCCTATTGCAGATGAGTAGTTTAAAGAAAATTAAATCGGCCCTTATTTCAGTTTACCATAAAGAAAGGGTTGACGAAATTGTAAAAAAACTTGACCAACTTGGTGTAAAAATATACTCAACAGGAGGCACCAAAAGCTTTATCGAAGAACTTGGCGTTAAAGTAAACTCTGTTGAATCGTTAACAAGTTATCCATCAATTTTGGGCGGAAGGGTAAAAACACTTCATCCAAAAGTATTTGGAGGAATATTGGCCCGCCGCGAAAACGAAAACGATATTGCCCAGCTGGCCGAATACGAAATTCCTGAAATCGACTTGGTAATTGTTGATTTATATCCTTTTGAAGCTACCGTTGCATCGGGTGCAGCACATACCGATATTATCGAAAAAATTGATATCGGTGGTATTTCGCTCATAAGGGCTGCTGCAAAAAACTATAAAGATGTAATTATTGTTCCATCGCGCGACAACTACGACCAACTGCTCGATTTGCTTGAAAGTAAAAACGGCGAAAGCGATATCGACGACCGCAAACAATTTGCACTCATGGCCTTTGCCTGCTCATCGCACTACGACACTGCAATTTTCAACTATTTTAACCAAGGCAAAGAAGACCTTTTCCGATCGAGCTACAACACAAGCAGTGTTTTGCGTTATGGCGAAAACCCTCACCAACGTGGCGTTTTTTACGGAAACATCGACGACATTTTCGACAAAATACACGGTAAAGAAATTTCGTACAACAACTTACTCGATATCGATGCAGCGGTAAACCTGATCGACGAATTCGACGAAACAACATTTGCCATTCTAAAACACAACAATGCCTGTGGATGCGCATCGCGCGAAAAACTTATCGATGCTTGGAAAGATGCTTTAGCCGGCGACCCTGTTTCAGCTTTTGGCGGTATTCTGATAACCAATACCGAAGTGGATGCCGATACTGCACTCGAAATCAACAAGCTGTTTTTCGAAGTTATCATTGCACCGGCCTACGATGCCAAAGCACTTGAAATATTCAAATCGAAGAAAAACCGCATTGTACTTATTCGCAAAAATGTTGAGCTGCCCGGAGCACAATTCCGCAGTGTACTAAATGGCGTTCTTTACCAAGACCGCGACCTTAAAAACGAACAAGCTGCCGATTTAACCCCGGTAACCAAAGTTCAGCCCGATGCCAACCAAACCGACGATTTGCTTTTTGCCAACAAACTGGTAAAACAATCGAAATCGAACACCATTGTATTGGCCAAGAACAAACAACTGCTGGCCAGTGGCGTTGGCGAAACCTCGCGCGTCGATGCATTGAAACATGCCATTGAAAAAGCCGAAAGCTTTGGTTTCGACCTAAAAGGCGCGGTAATGTCGTCGGATGCTTTTTTCCCATTTGCCGACTGTGTTGAGATTGCCAATGGCGTTGGCGTAAAATGTGTAATACAACCTGGCGGTTCAATTCGCGACCAGGATTCAATTGATTTTTGCAACGACAACAATATGGCAATGGTATTTACCGGAACCCGTCACTTTAAACATTAATAAGCTATGGGGTTATTTTCTTTTCTAACTCAAGAAGTTGCAGTTGACCTTGGTACTGCAAACACCATCATCATCCATAACGACAAGATTGTGGTTGACGAACCTTCGATTGTTACCATCGACCTAAAAACCGAAAAAATGGTTGCTATTGGCGAAAAAGCACGCCAAATGCAGGGCAAAACCCACTCGAACCTTAAAACAATCAGACCGTTGCGCGACGGCGTTATTGCCGATTTTAACGCAGCCGAACAAATGATTCGCGGTATGATTAAAATGATCAACCCATCGAACCGTTTATTCCCGCCAGCCCTTAAAATGGTTGTTTGCATACCTTCGGGAAGCACCGAAGTTGAGCTACGAGCCGTTCGCGACTCGTCGGAACATGCAGGTGCACGCGAAGTTTACCTCATTTACGAACCAATGGCAGCTGCTATTGGTATCGGCATCGATGTGGAAGCACCCGAAGGCAACATGATTGTTGACATTGGAGGTGGCACAACCGAAATAGCTGTAATATCGCTTGGCGGAATTGTTACCAACAAATCGATACGTATTGCCGGCGACGACCTTACCGCCGATATTATGGAATACATGCGTCACCAACACAACATTAAAGTTGGTGAACGTACTGCCGAAGAAATAAAACTAAACGTAGGCGCAGCCCTATCGGAGCTCGACGAACCACCAGCCGACTATATCGTAAAAGGGCCTAACCAAATGACAGCCCTTCCGGTTGAAGTACCCGTTTCGTACCAAGAAATTGCCCATTGCCTCGACAAATCAATATCAAAAATTGAAACAGCAATTTTAAGCGCATTGGAGCAAACCCCGCCCGAATTGTATGCCGATATTGTTGGCCGTGGCATATACCTTGCTGGTGGTGGCGCTCTTTTACGCGGTCTCGATAAACGCCTGGCCGATAAAATTAATATTCCTTTCCACATTGCCGAAGATCCGCTTAGGGCTGTGGCACGCGGAACCGGAATTGCATTGAAGAACGTCGATAAATTTTCGTTCTTAATTAGGTAAAACAGGTAAATAAAGCCTTGAACCAGAACAGGGTTACTCATCTTTTTTGAACCGTTTGTACCCATGAAGAGTTTACTGAACTTTTTAATAAAGTATCATGTGTTTTTTCTCTTTTTAGTGTTAGAAACCATTAGCCTAACACTTATTGTACGGTACAACAATTTTCAAAGGGTGAACGTACTCAACTCGTCGAATGTACTGGCTGGCAGTATTTACAACCGATACAATTCGGTAATCGAGTATTTCTCGTTAAAAAAAATAAACGAGAAACTGGCTGCCGAAAACGCAAACCTGCGCAACGAGTTATTGGGCATTTTACACACCGATCTGGAAGAGTCGGCACAAAAAATGATCAACAACGAGCTTTTTACCAGTATCTCGGCAAAGGTTATTAACAACTCAGTAAACAAACAATACAACTACCTCACGCTCAACAAGGGTTCAAAACACGGTATCCACCCCGATATGGGCGTAATATGTTCACAGGGTGTTGTTGGTGTTGTTATAAATGTAAGTGCCAACTATTCAACTGTTTTATCGGTCTTAAACGGACGATGGTCACTCAATGCACGTTTAAATGGGTCAAATCATTTTGGCCCCTTAAAATGGGAAGGTCAAAACCCATACATTGCCATTTTAGAAGAAATACCCTATCATGTTAATATTTTCGAAAATGAAGAAGTAGTTACCAGTGGGTATTCAAACATCTTCCCCGAAAATATAATGATTGGCAGGGTGGTTAGAACAGAACACGAACAAGGAGCTGCTTTTCAGAATATTTGGGTACAATTATCGACCGACTTTCAGCAACTAAGCTATGTTGAAGTGATAGAAAAAAAGAGCAAAGCAGAACAATTTGAACTTGAAAACACAATAAGCAATGAATAAGAAGCCTGTGTGGTATATTGCCCTTTTCATAATTGTAGTGCTTATACAAGTACTGTTTATGAACAATATGCAGTTCAGCAAGTTTGTTAATCCCTACTTTTACGTTCTTTTTATACTGCTTATGCCAGTTTCGACTCCTCGCTATGCCATGTTATTGCTTGGTTTTGTGCTTGGCTTATGTATCGATGTATTCTCAAACACACCCGGAATCCACACTTCGGCAACCGTTTTTATGGCTTTTTTGCGGCCGGTTGTTGTTAACCCTTCAACCATCGACGATGCCGACGTAATCCTTCCTGTATCAATTGTACATTTTGGCTTTTGGTGGTTTGTTAAATATGCAGGTATCCTGATTTTGTTGCACCATTTGTTTTTGTTTTTTATCGAAATGTTCACTTTCGACCATTTTTTCACAACATTAAGCCGAAGTTTTTTAAGCGCAATATTTACCTTTGTTTTTGTGGTAATCAGTCAGTTTTTGATGTTTAGAAAATAGAAAGCGTGAACAGCTACTCAAAACGGAAATACATTATTATACTAATATTCAGTATCGTAGCCCTTGCTTTTATAGTAAGGTTATTCCGTCTGCAAATAATTGATACCAATTACAAACGCTCGGCCACAACCAATGTATTGCGCGAAGTTATTGAGTATCCTTCGAGAGGATTGATTTACGACCGCAACGGCCAACTTTTAGTTTATAACAAAGCTGCATACGATTTATTGGTTACCCCACGCGAAACAACATCGTTCGACACTTTACAATTATGCAAAATCCTCAATATTAATATCGACGATTTTGTGCAAGAACTTAAAAAAGCAAAGAAATATTCAAGATATAAACCATCGGTAATCGTAAAGCAAATATCTCCCGAGCAGTATGCCCTTATGCAGGAAAAAATATACAAATTTCCCGGCTTTTATTTTCAATCGCGTACACTTCGGGCATATCAGTTTAACATGGCCGCGCATATTTTTGGATACGTTGGTGAAGTTAACCAACAGGCTTTGAACAACGATGAATATTATCGGATTGGCGATTATTTGGGAATAACAGGTGTTGAGTACGCCTACGAAAAAGAACTCAGGGGTGATAAAGGTGCCAGCTTTTTCTTGGTAGATGTACACAATAGGCTAAAAGGCAGTTACGATAAAGGAAGGATGGATAAGATGCCCGTAAAAGGTAAAAACCTCCAGACCGGAATCGATGCACAACTTCAAATGTACGGCGAAAGCCTTATGCAAAACAAGGCCGGAAGTATAGTGGCAATTGAACCATCGACCGGTGAAATTCTGGCACTGATAAGTACCCCATCGTATTCACCCGACTTAATGGTTGGCCGAAGCCGTATTGAGCAATTCCCACTATTGGTATCCGACAGTCTTAAACCACTATACAACAGAGCTATTCAGGCGCAATACCCACCGGGTTCAACCTTTAAACTTGTTCAGGCACTAATTGGTTTACAAGAAAAGGTAATTACCCCCTCAACACGTTTTATGTGCGCTCATGGTTACCATGTAGGATCGTTCACACAAGCTTGCCACCACAACGGCGAATTTACTTTAACCCCATCAATAGCCCAATCGTGCAATGCCTATTATGCACATACCTTCAGGCGCATTTTAGAAGCACCACAGTTTGGTAATATAAAAACAGGTTACGAAAAATGGCGCGAACACGTTGTGAGTTTTGGCTTTTCAACAAAAATAAGCCCCGAATTCGGTCAGGAATTAAGCGGTTTTATCCCCGATGCCGAATATTATCAAAAAAGGGTATTCCCGGTTTCGCGTTGGCGCGCATTGCCTTTAATATCGCTTGCAATTGGCCAGGGTGAAATTCAAATGACCCCATTGCAAATGGCCAATCTGGCCGCTACAATTGCCAACCGCGGGTATTACTATCTGCCTCATATTGTAAAAAACATCGAAGGTTCTGAAATTGATCCAATTTTTAAACAAAAGCATTATACCAGTATCGACACCAGCTATTTCGAACTAATACTCGATGGCATGGAACATGTTATGAGCTTTAACCATGGCGGTACCGCATCCTTATCGTATATACCCGGTATTAGCTATTGCGGAAAAACAGGTACAGTTCAAAACCCACATGGTGCTGATCACTCATCGTTTATTGCATTTGCACCTCGCGAAAACCCCAAAATTGCAATTGCAGTTTATGTTGAAAACGGAGTTTGGGGCAGCCGTTATGCAGCACCAATTGCAAGTTTGCTCATCGAAAAATTTTTGAACAACGATATACAGGAATCAAGAAAATACCTCGAAAAGCAAATGCTCGAAACTAATTTACTGTACCCCGGCAAACCCGGATATAAAAAACCTGAATAACTGTGGCAAAAAGAAACTCCATATTGGCAAATTTAGACTGGATAACCGTACTGATTTATCTGTTTATGGTTATTTCGGGATGGATCAACATTTATTCGGCAGTTTACAACGAGGAACACCAGAGCATTTTCGATATGAGCCAACGCTATGGCAAACAAATACTTTGGATTCTGCTTAGCTTTGTTCTGGCCACATTCTTGCTTGTACTCGACAGTAAATTTTATGTTACCTTTAGTAATGTGATTTACGCATTTTTCATTTTACTTCTTATAACAGTACTGTTTTTTGGGCGCGAGGTAAATGCCTCAAAATCGTGGCTGGTAATTGGCGGCTTTGCTCTTCAACCTGCCGAGTTTGCAAAATTAGGCACATCGCTGGCTATTGCAAAACTGCTTAGTGCCTACAACTTCAACTTCAACATTTTTAAAAAACAGTTGAGCATGATAGCCATAATTGCATTACCAGTCCTTCTAATTTTTTTACAGAACGATACCGGCTCAGCTTTGGTTTATGCAATTTTTATCATTCCGCTCTTCAGAGAGGGCATGTCGGGCTTGGTGCTGTTTTTTGCCCTGCTCACCGGAATTCTTTTTGTTACCTCTTTAATTTATCAACCTATTGTTATTCTGCTGTCACTCATAATATTATCGTTTACTGTTGTGTTATTTTTGCGCCGCAAATGGGGTGAAGTACTCAAAATATTTGCTTTACTCTTGATTAGCACAATAGTAATTTGGCTTGTTAAACTAATTTTTAAGTTTAATGTACAAGATCATTACAATACACTGCTTATTTCATCGGTATTAACAGGTGTAGCTTCTTTAGTTTACGCGCTGTATAAGCGTATTGCCCACGTGCCACTGGTTGTTATTGTTTTCATTTGCTCGGTGCTGTTTACTTTTTCGGTCGAGTATGTATTCGAAGAGGTACTGGCTCCGCACCAACGTGCACGTATTGAAAACCTGCTGGGTGTTGAATCGGATCCACTTGGTGCCGGCTACAATGTAAACCAATCGAAAATTGCCATTGGATCGGGTGGGTTTAGCGGCAAAGGATTTTTGCAAGGCACACAAACCAAATTCGATTTTGTGCCCGAACAAAGTACCGACTTTATTTTTTGCACGGTAGGCGAAGAATGGGGCTTTATTGGATCGGCTGTTATTGTTGTGGCTTTTCTGTTTTTACTTATTAGGCTTGTAATATTGGCCGAAAGGCAACGCTCGGTTTACAGCCGGGTGTTTGGGTATTGTGTGGCCTCTATAATATTCTTCCATTTCACCATAAACATTGGCATGACCATTGGACTGGCACCTGTAATTGGTATCCCATTACCATTTTTTAGTTACGGGGGTTCATCGCTATGGTTCTTTACTATGTTATTGTTCATATTTTTGCGCCTCGATGCAAGCCGGCTTGAGCAACTTCATTAATTAGTAACATTGAGTTGACTTTTGGGCTTTCAAAAACCCCCATTTTTTTGTATATTTGTGACCCTTTAAAAATGAGTGTGATTTATTGCTTTGCTACTCATTGAGTTACAAATTTTATAAAATCTTTTCGATGGAATATAAAGCATACAACTTATCAAATTTTCGGGATATCCCCCAGCTCGAAGAATTACCTGAAAAAACTAAACGGACAATTGAGGTGGTTGGAACTGTTCTTCCGTTTAAAGTAAGCAACTATGTTATTGATGAACTGATTGATTGGGGCAACTATGAAAATGATCCATTTTTCATACTCAATTTTCCCCAAAAGGAAATGCTTTCGGAAGCACATTATAATTTAATTGACAGTTTAATTGACAAGGGGCCGAAATCGACAGCTTTAAAGCATGCTGTTGAAGACATAAGGCTTTCGTTGAACCCGAACCCTGCCGGACAACAATACAATGTTCCCGAATTTGAAGGTGAACCCTTAAACGGCATTCAGCATAAATACAACGAAACAATGCTGTTTTTCCCGAGCCAGGGACAAACATGCCATGCTTATTGCACTTTTTGCTTTCGCTGGCCCCAATTTGCACTTAACGAATTTAAGTTTGCCATGAAAGAAGCCGATTTAATGGTACGTTACCTAAAAGCCCATCCCGAAATTAGCGATGTGCTCATTACAGGTGGCGATCCGGCAATCATGAAAACCAAATTCTTTGAATATTATTTCAATGCACTTATTGATGCCAATATCACTCACCTTAAAACTATACGTATAGGAACAAAGGCCCTTAGCTACTGGCCCTATCGCTTTACTACCGACGACGATGCCGACGACCTTTTGCGCTTATTCGAAAAAACAATTAAAAGCGGTATCCACGTTAGTATAATGGCGCATTTTAACCATTACCGGGCTTTGGAGACCGACGCAGTACAAGAAGCCATACGCCGAATAAGGTCAACAGGAGCACAAATCCGCACTCAGTCGCCAATACTCAAACACATTAACGATTCGGGTGAAATATGGGCAAAAATGTGGCGTAAACAAGTCGATTTAGGTTTGGTACCCTACTACATGTTTATTGCACGTGATACAGGAGCACAAGAGTATTTTGCTGTCGATTTAGAAACAGCTTACAATACTTATAACGATGCTTATAATCAAGTGAGCGGCATTTGCCGTACCGTGCGAGGACCGAGCATGTCGTGCGACCCGGGCAAACTTCACATTATTGGCATTACCCAAGTGCGAGGCGAAAAAGTATTTGCGCTACGCTTCATACAAGCGCGTAACCCGCAATGGGTCAATCAAATATTTTTTGCAAAGTACCGCCCTGATGCCTATTGGCTAAGCGATCTGGAGCCGGCATTTAACGATCGGGAGTTTTTCTTCATTAATGAGTTGAACGAAATGCGTTTGAGCCAACACGATTTGTGCCACACCGAAGGCGTTCATTAGCGCACAAAGCAAAACAAAATAGCAAAGCCTGCCAAGATTAAACTTAGCAGGCTTTTATATTTCACCTAAAGAATTTGCTTTTTATTGAACTTCTTTCACAATCGCTTTGAAAGCTTCGGGATGGTTCATAGCCAAATCGGCCAAAACTTTACGGTTGATTTCGATGTTCTTTTGCTTCAATAAATTAATGAAGGTTGAGTAATTTAAGCCTTCGGGACGTACAGCTGCGTTGATACGCTGAATCCACAAAGCCCTAAAATGACTTTTCTTCTTTTTCCTATCGCGGTATGCATATTGCAAACCTTTTTCGTAGGTATTTTTTGCTACAGTCCACACATTTTTCCTTGAGCCAAAATAGCCCCTGGTTTGCTTCAGGATTTTTTTCCTGCGTGCGCGCGATGCAACATTGTTTACACTTCTTGGCATAATTTCAAATTTTAGAGTGGTTAGCGCCTTGTTATATCACAAGATCTTGATGAGCTAATTCACTCGGTTAATTACTAATTTTAACTTTTACAAAAGGATTATTTTAAAGCAAGCATTTTCTTTACGTTGGTTTCGTCTGATTTATCGACCAAACCAAAATAAGTAAGGTTGCGCTTACGCTTTGTGCTTTTTTTGGTCAAAATATGACTTTTATAAGCATGTTTCCTTTTGATTTTACCTGAACCGGTTAACTTAAAACGCTTTTTAGCACCGGCATTAGTTTTCATTTTCGGCATTATCCTACTTTTTAAAAATTATTTTATTTCTTTTTCTTAGGTGAAATAAATATTATCATACGTTTGCCTTCTAACTTAGGCATTTGTTCCAATGTACCAAGCTCTTCGAGTTCTTGAGCAAATTTAAGCAGCAAAATTTCGCCTTGTTCTTTAAACAAAATCGAACGCCCTTTAAAGAACACATAGGCTTTAACCTTAGCACCATCTTTAAGGAAATTTTGGGCATGACGCAGTTTAAACTGGTAGTCGTGTTCGTCGGTATTCGGTCCGAATCGAATTTCTTTCACAACAACCTTAACGGCATTTGCCTTCATCTCCTTCTGTTTCTTTTTTTGTTGGTAAAGAAACTTTTGGTAATCGATAATTTTACAAACCGGCGGATTTGCTTTTGGTGAAATTTCGACCAAGTCTAAATCCATCTCGTCGGCCATTTTTAGGGCTTTTTGAGTTGGATAAACGCCTTGTTCTTCGATATTATCGCCTACTAGCCGAACTTCCGGTACTCTAATTTGATAATTGATACGGTAAGAAAGCTCGTCTTTGTTATCGTATCTTCTACCTTTCAGTGCTATAGTTTTGTCCTCCTTAAATTAGTTAATATTCTTATTTGCTATTATAAATTGCTGCCAACTGTTCTCTCACTTCGTTAGTAATGAACGTGGCAAACTCGTTAATTGTCATTGTTCCCTTATCACCTTCACCTTGCCTGCGTACCGAAACCAATTCATCTTGTGCTTCTTTTTCGCCAACAATAATTAAATAAGGTATTCTTTTCAGCTCGTTATCTCTGATCTTCCTGCCAATCTTTTCGTTACGATCGTCAACAACGGTGCGAATATCGGAAATATTTAAAATATTTGAAACTTTTCGGGCATAATCGTTAAATTTTTCGCTGATTGGCATTACCACCACTTGTTCGGGGGTAAGCCAAAGCGGGAATTTTCCGGCAGTGTGCTCAATTAAAACAGCCACAAAACGTTCCATCGATCCAAATGGGGCACGATGTATCATAATAGGGCGGTGCTTTTGGTTGTCGGCACCTGTGTATTCCAAGGCAAAACGTTCGGGCAAGTTGTAATCAACCTGAATTGTTCCCAACTGCCAACTGCGGCCAACTGCATCCTTAATCATAAAGTCGAGCTTTGGACCGTAAAAGGCTGCCTCGCCTGTTTCGGTAACAGTGTTAAGGCCTTTTTCAGCTGCTGCTTCAACGATTGCTCTTTCGGCTTTTTCCCAGTTTTCGTCGCTTCCAATGTACTTTTCTGTATTGCTTGGGTCGCGTAACGATATTTGTGCGGTATAATCTTTAAAATCGAGCGCTTTAAAAATTATGAAAATAATATCGATAACCTTTTTGAATTCATCTTTTAACTGGTCGGGTGTACAAAAAATATGGGCATCGTCTTGGGTAAACCCCCGTACACGGGTAAGGCCGTGCAATTCGCCACTCATTTCGTAACGGTAAACGGTTCCGAATTCGGCATAACGTAAGGGTAAATCTTTGTACGACCTTGGACGTGCTTTATAAATTTCGCAATGGTGAGGACAGTTCATGGGTTTAAGCAAATATTCTTCGCCTTCTTGCGGAGTATTGATTACCTGAAACGAATCCTTACCATATTTTTCGTAATGCCCCGATGTTTTGTAAAGGCGAACATCGCCAATGTGTGGGGTAATTACCTGCTCGTAACCAAATTGCTTTTGAACTTTTTTTAGGAAGCTTTCGAGCTGTTCGCGCAGTTGAGCACCTTTTGGCATCCACAAAGGTAAGCCCATTCCCACATCTTGTGAGAAAGTGAAAAGGTCCATTTCTTTTCCAATTTTGCGGTGATCGCGTTTTTTAGCTTCTTCGAGCAAAACAAGGTATTCTTCAAGCATTTTTGCTTTAGGGAATGTTATACCATAAATCCTGGTCAACATTTTATTTTTTTCGTTACCACGCCAGTAGGCTCCGGCAACACTAAGCAATTTTATGGCTTTTATGTTTTCGGTATTGGGCAAGTGTGGTCCACGGCAAAGGTCGGTAAAATTACCTTGATGGTACAGTGAAATGGTTCCATCTTCGAGTTCACTGATCAATTCAAGCTTGTATTGATCAGCCTTTTGGGTAAAAAGTTTTAATGCTTCGGCTTTCGACACTTCTTGGCGAACAATGTCGTTTTTCTGGCGCGCCAACTCGAGCATTTTTTTCTCAATAATGTCTAAATCTTTTTCGGTAATTACCTTACCTTCGGGCAAATCAACATCGTAGTAAAAACCATTTTCGATGGTTGGTCCAATACCGAACTTTGTGCCTGGATAGATGGCTTCAATAGCTTCGGCCATAAGGTGTGCCGAAGAATGCCAAAAAGCATGCTTGCCATCTTTATCGTCGAATTTGTTAAGTACAATTTTGGCGTCGCTGTCAATTTTTCGGGTAAGGTCCTTTACCTCACCATCGACAGTTACCGACAATACCTCTTTAGCCAAACGCGGGCTGATGGCATTGGCAATTTCCAATCCGCTAACCGGAGCGTCGAATTGTTTTATGCTCCCATCGGGTAAAGTTATATTGATCATATTTGTTCCTTTAATAAAAATGTGTGCAAAGATAATGATTCTGAAATGAATTTAAGAAAATGCCAACATTTATTTACCATTCGTAAACAGGCCTTAATATTTGTAAAAATCAGCTTGTTGCACATTAAGCTTTGGCAACAGGGAGACTTATTTGTACTGTAGTTCCATGCTTTAGTTCGCTTTGTATATGCATTGTTCCGTTACAATAAGCCACAAGTTCCGTGCAAAGGCTTAACCCTAAGCCGGTTCCGCTTTCGCCTTGGGTGCCATGTGTTGAATGTTTAATTACGCCATGGTTAAAATCGTCAATTACTTTTTGGCTCATTCCAACACCTTGGTCAATTACACTGATGTCAATATTTTGGCCATTTAAGTTTGCAATAATTTTAATTGTTGAATTTAAATGTGAGAATTTTAATGCATTCGACAATAAATTACGCAAAACTACTTTGAGATAATTTAAATCGGTGCTTATTTGCAACGATGGATCAACATCGACTTGGAAGACCACTTTTTTCGATTTTGAAAGCTCGTCGAAGAAACTAATCGACTCGTTTACAACAGAGAGCAAGTTGCCCGTTTCAATTACAATTTCGATACTACCCGATTGCGTTTTACCCCACAGCAAAAGGTCTTCGAGCAAGGTTAAAACATTTTGCGAAGTTTTTTCTGCACTTTCGATTAAATTAAGCTGACAATTGTCGCCCTGCATTTTTTGCTCTTTTAACAATTGTGTTATTTGCACCAACGATGAAACAGGACTACGTAAATCGTGAGCCAATATACTGAAGAAGTGGTTCTTCAAGCGGTTGGCTTTTTCCAAATCGGTTTTCTGTGTTTCTAGTTTTATATTTTGCTTACGAACTTCTTTGGTCCGAAGTTTAACTTTCTTTTCGAGCCTAATTTTATCACGAATCAACTTACGTTGCCGTATGTATGTTGTACCTGCTACTATTAAGATGATTGCAATAACCGCTGTAATTTTAAAAAACATCGTTTTCCAAAAAGGTGGCCTAACGTTAATTACTATCGAAGCATCGTGTTCGTTCCAAACACCTTGTGCATTGGCTGCCTTTACCCTGAAGGTGTAACTCCCGGGTTTCAAATTGGTATAAGTAGCTGTTTGCCGGCTACCTACTTTGTTCCACTCTTTGTCGAAACCTTCGAGCCGGTATGCGTAGTTGTTTTTCGAAGGATTTTTATAATTAACTGCCGCATAGTTTACCTCAATCATTCGGTGCTTGTGCTCTAATTCAACACTTTCTGCAAACAATATATTTTTATCGATAAAGGTACTGTTGTGCACATTTATTGATTGATTGAAAATTTTTAACCCTGTTATGAATACATTGGGAGCATTGTCCGACAAGTCCAATTCCCCAACATTAAAATAGTTCAATCCATGCACGGTGCCCCAAAACAAGGTGTTTTTCCCGTTGTTATAGTTAGCCCTTGGCGCAAAATTATTCGATATTAAACCATCTTCTCTCGACAGATTAATCAATTGATTTGTTTCGGTATTTAACATCGAAAGGCCACTATAAGTACCAAACCAAATGTTGTTATCGCTGTCGTTATTGATAGAAACAATATTTTGATTGGGCAAGTTACTTACAAACCTTCTGAAATTATTGCTTTCGGGCAAATATTGGTTTAAGCCATTAGCAGTACCTGCCCACAAACGATTAGCGGCATCGACATGCAAATCGATAACTAAGTTGTTTGAAAGAGAACTTGAGTCATTCTCAATTAAATAATAAGTATCAAAATGGCTTTCGCCTTTCCTTAAAACACTTAACCCCCAAGCCGTAGCCACCCAAACATTACCTAAGCTATCGCATACAACATCAAAAGTATAATCGTTCGATAATCCGTAATTTTGGTTATTAAAATTTACAAACTCGCCGGTTTGAGTATTGAACCGATCAACGCCTTTGCCATGAACACAAATCCACAATAAGCCCTCTTTATCTTCACAAATAGCCCTTACATCGTTAGCCGAAATACCGTATTCGTTTTGCGAATTATGAGTATAATTAACGAAACTGTTATCATCGTGTTCGTAAAGCTGCAAACCTCCAAAATAAGTTCCCACCCACATACGGTTTTTACTGTCGCGAAAAATAGATTGCACTGCTCCCCTACCCAAACTGTTCGCATCGTCTTCACTATTTTCGATATGGATAGTCATGCCTTTTGCCCAATAAAAAATATCGATACCACTAAATGGGTTACCTACCCACAAATTTCCTTCAACATCTTCGCAAATAGCCGAAACATTGTTTGTATTCAGTTTAAAGGGTGAGTTCATTTGGGCATTGAAACGTGAAATTTTTTGGGGCCGTGTTGCAAATGCTATTCCTCCGGGATAGTGTGTTGTCCAATAATTATGGTCTTTATCTTGAAAAATACGGTGGACATAAGGCAGAATGGATTGATCGTCGTTGTTTTCGGGGTAATAACCTTGGAAGAAATCCCGATCATCGACATATAGTTTAAGACTGGTAAAATCAATTAACCATAAAAAATCATCCCTATCGATGTAAAACCTTCTGATGTGTTTTTCGTATTCGTTTTGGACATTGTATTTTTTGAAAGATCTATCTTCAATATTATAACTAATTACGCCATTGAACTGTGTTCCAATCCAAAGAAATCCTTTTCGATAAACAATATCAACTATATCCGCCTCGGGATTTAAATGATGTGGAATATTAAGCTGCTCGTATTGTTTGGTTGCTTTGTTAAATAAAAAAACCTGGTTATCATCGTTTGCCGAAATCCACAAATTATTATCCTTGTCGAAACTTAATCCCGAAATAAAATCTTTACCCAAACGAAATACCATTATAAACGAATCGGCATGTGCAACGTAATTATAAATGCCATCGCTTTCAACAAAATAAATTGTTGAGTCACTATCATAAAGCATTTTGCTTACATAGCTGGTTTTAAGCCCCTTGGTTCGATTTTGCGAAACAACAACACGTATCGAATCAGATTGCTGGTTGTAATAACACAGGTACGAATTAAGACTGATCCAGATTCCATTGTTATTGTCGGGCAATATTTGTGATATACCGTATTCGTTAATACCGAAATTGAGCTCATCGGGAGTCAGGTACTTTTTAATTTCGCGACCATCGAACCTGAACAAACCGTTATTGGTTCCAAGCCATACAAATCCAAACTGATCTTGTGCCAAATCGTTAATTTGATGCGATGATAGCTCATCGTTCAAATCGAAGCTTTTAAAACGCAAATCGACTGTTTGCGAGTAAGAATGCAAACACACAGCCACCAACAAAAATATGCCAATGAATTTCCCCATTTTTAAATATTATAAGCAAATTGGTGGTGTGTTTATAACGGCAGTGTGTTTTTCGGAATGCTTAATCAACAACAAAGTTAAACTAAAAAATTCCAAACAGCTCATTTTTAGCACTAAAAATTCCTCAATATTAAAAAACAACAGTTATAACAGTAAACCATATACTACTAAAAAAGTTTTGCAGTAATGACCTGTGCAAATAATAATTTTTCAAGAACTAAAAAATATAGTATTTTTCGAAACGTTAAACTTTCAATCAATTCTTTATCGTATGAAATACATTCTTTTGTCAATACTCCTCTTGTTTCTGTTTGCCACAAACCATGCTCAAAACAAGAAACAACTCAGCTTAATTGATTTTATACAGGGCCAAACATTTAAGCAAGAAAGCATTAGTGGGCTAAAACCCATGAACGACGGGTTGCATTATTCAACGCTGGTTGACGACCAACGAATTGTAAAATACAATTACAAAACAGGCGACGAAATAGTGGATATTTTAAACTTGAACGATATTGATAATTGCCCCATTGAAAGCATTTCGGATTATACATTTAGCTCAAACGAAGAACGCATTTTGCTTGAAAGCAATCAACAAACAATATACCGCCGCTCTTACACTGCCGAATATTACATTTGGGACAATTACACACAACAACTTTACGATCTTTCGGAATACGGACCGCAAATGGTTGCTACTTTTTCGCCCGACGGCGAACGGGTTGCTTTTGTGCGCGACAACAATATTTTTGTGAAAACCATCCGTTTTGGCACCGAACAACAAATAACATTCGACGGCAAGAAAAACGAAATCATAAACGGTATCCCCGATTGGGTTTACGAAGAAGAATTTGGATATAACAGTGCTTTGGAATGGTCGCCCGATAGCAAAATGCTTGCTTTTGTGAAGTTTGACGAAAGCAAGGTAAAAGAATTTTCAATGCCAATTTACAAAGGCCTTTCGCCACAGAACAACGAGTACAGTCTTTACCCCGGACAGGCTACCTTTAAATACCCAAAGGCAGGCGAAAACAACTCAATAGTAAGCGTTCATGTTTACGATATTAAAACCCGTACTACAGTTATGGCCAATACCGGTACCGAG
>ERZ795048.1787-NODE-1787-length-18534-cov-25.258564_pt1 | contig 18534 bp, 17 predicted proteins | sample MGYA00375132_ERZ795048 | MGnify/ENA primary metagenome ERZ795048 (study PRJEB30177, sample SAMN05720225) | activated sludge metagenome | isolation source: Anaerobic digester | place: Hong Kong | collected 2014-12-17 ...
GGAAAAGCGGGAACAAGCTCTGATATCACGTTCTATAACCTGAAGCGGGACGATGTGACGGTGACCTTCATCGAACCGGGCAGGTACCCGGAGAAACTGTCGTCACTCTTCTTTGCCGTCTCCATGGCTGACCAGGTAATCCTTGTTGTGGATGCACTGGATCCGACATTTGGGGAGTGTCTCCTGATGCTTGATCTGGCCGGAATTACTGAGGGTGTCATCATTCTCCGGAATTATATCTCCGCTGAAGAACTGGAACCTCTTATCAGGGGTACTGTTGCGGAACGCTACCTGGTCATGGACGAGGAGATGGGCAGGATCCGGGAGATGTTTCTTGAAGAGGCAGAGAAGACCAGGTCCGAATCACCCGGACCGGAAAAGGTCACGTGGGGTTCTGTTCCCATCGACCATTTTTTCAACGTGAAGGGCATCGGAACGGTTGTCCTCGGTGGTGTGGCCCGGGGATGTATCCGGAGGCATGAGACACTTCGGGTCCACCCGACAGGAAATTTGGCACAGGTCCGATCGATACAGGTCCATGACGACGATGCCGATATGGCCTGCAGGGGTGAACGTGTAGGCCTTGCCCTGAAGGGAATCGAGACAGAGGACCTTGACCGCGGCTTCGTACTCTCCTCGGACCCCGAACTGACATCATCGACCGCCATCAATGGCCGGGCTGAACTGATCAAATACTGGCCGTCACCATTGAAGGAGGGAATGATCATCTATATCGGTCACTGGCTGCAGTTTCTCCCGGCGCGCCTGGCTTTCATCGATAATGCGGGCGACTGGAGAAGACCGGAGCTGACCCTCAGAACCGATAAGGAGCTGGTGTTTAATCCCGGAGCCCGGGTTCTTCTCCATTACCTTGAGGGCGGAAAACTGCGTGTCGTGGGGCACATGCAGGTATCGTAAGGATTTTTCCTGTTCTTTTTCATATATCATTTTTCCAAAAAACCCGAATTCTGTGTTTTTCATGATTCACGCATGCAACAAAAAATGGTACAAACATTGGCAATGTAAACCTTTTCCGCTCTCTGAATGTCTTGTTATCGCCACAGGCCGGATCAGCTGGATCTTTCGATCCCGTTTCAGATACCCGCTGGGTTAAAGAGAAATCAGATCATCTCTATGATAGATACATATGGCACTGGGAGATCTCTTACCCTGGATAGTCGGGGGCATTCTGGTCCTTGTCCTCGTCGGACTTGTGGTATACTTCGTGGGAATATACAACCGGTTCTACAGCCTGAAGAACGCCTCCGAAGCGGCCCTGGGACAGATCAGGGTGGCAATGAAGAAACGGCTGGACATGATAGACCAGCTGCTCGGATCCGTGAAGAGCTACGCGAAATTCGAGAAGGAGACCTTTGAAAAAGTCACTGCAATGCGGGCAAGTGTCGGTTCCGCAGGCCCGGGAGACTTAAATGAGATCGAGAAGGAGTCCAGGTCAATTCTTGGGAGGCTTTTTGCCGTAGCAGAGGCCTACCCCGACCTCAAGACCAATACTACCGTAATGAACCTCATGGATGCGGTGAGGGGCGTGGAAGATGAGATTGCCAGGCAGCGCTACACCTACAACAACATCAGCCAGCAGTTCAACACGCTCTGTGACGTCATCCCCTCCAACATCGTTGCCCGAATCATGGGGCTTTCCAAGCTCACGTACCTCGAATTCGAGGAGGCGATCAGCACCCCTCCGAAGATCGAGTTCTAAAAGGGAATGCTCGTGGACGAAAAGAAGCAGCTTGCAATACTGGTCATCGCAACCCTTGCTATCGGCATAGTCTCGATACTCTTGATGTCGATGGTTGGATCCCTTATGGAAGGCGATCTCGTCATCGACCACTACGAGGCGGAATTTTCCGCGGATGGTTCGTTGACGGAGACATATACCTACGAGGTGAAGTCATCGGGCCGCTATCGCATGCTCTACCGTTACTGGCAGGACGACCTCTCTCTCTCCCCCCTCCAGAGCCCATACATCGAGTTTGAGGGGATGGAGGCTCCGGACGGGGTCGTCGGCTATGTCGTGGATTATCGTGGTGATGTGACCCTTGTTGATGGAGAAAACCCGGGTTACGTGAATTTCATCACAGGAACGGCAGAGAAGAGTGAGGTCGGGATCTACAATCCCGCGTATTTCCAGGCAGGGACCTACACGGTCACCTACCGGTATGACCTGCATCCCCCTGTGGAATACGATGATGAACATGCCCACCTGAACATACGGCTGGTGAACGAGCACGTCCCGTACCGGGACCTTTCCATCACCTACCCGGAACACTCTGTTGCCGAGATATATCCCCATCCGCCCGGCCTGCGTGTCGATAGAACCGGTGGGAACTACGTCATCAGCGGGAGGCTTGCAGCAGACGAGATCCTGGGGCTTGAACTCCTCCTCTCAAGGGACGCTCTCCAGGAACTGGACGGGTTCCCCGCGTTCGTTTCCGATGTTGCCGGAAAGACCCGGGCTGCGAATCCCTGGTATCATATCGTGCCCCTCTATTCAGGGTGGATTCTCTACCTTCTCGGGGCGGTCATGGTCATACTCACGCCGTTTTTGTTCCTTGCCGTCTACCACAGGTATGGCCGGGAGAAACCGTTCACAATTCCAAAATATCTCAGTTTCATCCCGGATCCAGAGATGAGGCCCTGGCAGGTCAATCTCCTCTTCAAGGGAGACGCGACAGTCTTCGACCAGGACGGTTACTACGCGACACTCCTGGACATGCACCGGAAGAAGATAGTCGAGATCATCGAGAAACCGGAAGGGAAATCGGTGACGATACGGATAATACGGGACCATTCCGATGATCCATACGAGGAACGTGTCCTTGTGTTCCTCCGCGAGGTGGGGACCGACGGAGTCGTTGACTCGGATGAACTGAGCATGCTTGCGACCCGGGCAAAGAGTGATAAATCGGCTGAATCGGCAATGCTCCGCTACCAGCAGGCCCTGTCAGGTGTCACCCAGAGATCCGACCCGAGGTTGATCGCAGACTACATCGTTGACGGCCGCGACAATATTCTCCCCCTGATGTTTGTGGGGGCTGCCTTCTGTGTCATATCGGTGATGATGATAATCCTGTTTGCACCGCTTCGTCTTCTCCTCGTTCCATCGGCGGTATTCTGGGGTGTCGTGATCCTGCAATCCGGGATCGCATTTCTCTTTCCCTCGACCCTGTTTGGTCAGTGGAAGGGGGACGCCTACAAGGAAAAACTGCAATGGGACGCGTTTGCATATTTCCTGTCGGATCTTGCCCTTATCAGGCAGTATGCCCCTTCCGATATCTCGATGTGGGGGGAGTGGCTGGTCTTCGGCACGGCGCTTGGAGTCGGCGACAAGGTGGTGAAGGCAACAAAAGCACTCGACATCCGTCTCCCCGAGGCAGGCCTGGCACTCGGACTGACATCCACGTTTGCCCCGGTGATGCTCTTTGCAGCGCCATCGAGTGGTGGCGGAGGGTTTGGCGGCGGCGGAGGCGGTTCGTTCGGCGGCGGAGGCGGTTTCGGTGGCGGGGGTGTCGGTGGCCGATGAATACCTGGTTCTCCCCCCTTTTCCATTGATTTATGGGCTCACCCGGGTACCTGTATACAGAAAGGAGTAGCGAAGATGGACTATGCAGAAGGCCGTGTCGGCAGGGTGTTTACGGTCAGGGTGGATCACGGGGAAGATCTCATCGCTGTCCTGAACAGCTTTTCCAGGAAGAAAGGAATACAGTGTGCAATGGCCCAGTTCCTGGGTGCGCTATCCGAAGGACGGGTTGTCACCGGGCCCGAAAGAGCCGTGCTTCCACCCAGTCCGCATTTTGAAGGGTTTGACGGGGGATGGGAGATCTTCGGGACAGCGAGTATATTTCCAGGGAATGACGGCCCGGTCATCCACATTCACACATCAGCCGGGAGAGGCCGCGACTCCCTCACCGGCTGTCTGCGCGAAGTCGCAGAGGCATACATCGTCGTCGAGGTCTTCATCATCGAATTTGTCGGATTGGCTGCTTTCAAGACTCCTGAGGAAAAAACCGGTCTCAAATTGCCATCATTCCGGCAGGAACGATCGGATCGATGAAACAGCCCGGCTTTCTCCCCATGTTCCGGGAGGAGGGTCAAGAGCTGGGGGTCGAAGAATTTGACGTCATCATCGTCAGCGGGGATGCGTATGTTGACCACCCGTCATTCGGGACGGCAATCCTCGGCAGGGTTCTCTGGGATGCCGGCTATTCTGTGGGTGTCATTGCACAGCCAGACTGGAACTCTCCGGTGGATCTCTGCCGGCTGGGGAAACCCCGGCTCTTCTTTGCAATATCCTCGGGAAACGTCGACTCGATGGTCAGCCATTACACGGCAGCCCGGAAACCCAGGAGCAGCGATTCCTGCTCTCCCGGGGGGATCCGAAGACGGCCGGACCGGGCAGTGATCGTCTATGCCGACAAGCTCCATTCCCTGTATCCGCACACACCGCTAGTGATAGGCGGGATCGAGGCGAGCCTGAGGCGGTTTGCGCACTATGACTACTGGTCGGACAGGGTACGGCAGTCGATACTTGCAGATGCACCGGCGGATCTCCTGGTATTCGGTATGGGAGAGCTCCAGGTCGTTGAGATTGCCAGGCGTCTCGCGGGCGGCGATGGCCCGAAGGACCTGGTGGATATAGCCGGAACAGCCTGTCGGATTCCGCTGAAGGAGTGGGATTCTGATCTACCGGACGATGTAATCGAGATACCCTCCTATACAGAGGTATCAGCCGATAAATCCGCCTTTGCGCGTGCATTTGCGCTGCATTATCACGAGCAGGACCCGTTCCGGGGAAAGACGATAGTCCAGCGCCATCCAAAGCACGTGATCGTGCAGAACCGGCCGCAACGTCCGCTCTCCACCCGTGAGTTGGACGAGATTTACGAACTGCCGTACACGAGATCGGCCCACCCCTCGTATTCACTGTCCATTCCCGCCCTGGAGCCGGTCAGGTTCTCGGTGGTCAGCCACAGGGGCTGCTTCGGGGAATGCTCCTTCTGCGCCCTGACCCATCACCAGGGCCGGATCATACAGAGCAGGAGCGTCGCGTCAATCGTCCGGGAAGTCGAGAGGATGACCTCCATGCCCGGTTTCCGCGGGGTTGTCCAGGACGTCGGCGGACCGACTGCGAACATGTACGGGATGTATTGCCCGAGATGGAGAAGTGAAGGAACCTGTCCGGACAGGCAGTGCATCTCCGGGTGCCCGGACCTGGTTCTCTCCTACCGGAAACAGGTGCGCCTGCTGGAAAAGCTCCGCACAATTCCTGGTGTGAAACACGTATTCGTCAGTTCCGGGATACGCTACGATCTCATTCCTCCCGGTGAGTGTGAATACCTGGAGGAGCTCTGCGCCCACCACGTATCAGGTCATCTCAAGGTTGCACCCGAGCACATCGTCCGCAGCGTCACCGACGCGATGAACAAGCCGGACCTGGAAAAATTTGAAGAGTTCTGCCGGCGGATCGACCGGTTACGCACGAGAGGACCAAAAAAGTTCTATATCCTCCCCTATTTCATGTCCGGGCACCCGGGCTGCACCATCGAAGACATGATAGACCTCGCCGAATATGTTCGCGACCATGCCCTGTATACCGAGCAGGTACAGGACTTTACCCCCACTCCGATGACCGTCTCCAGCTGCATGTATCACACAGGTCTCTCTCCATTCACGATGGAGCCCGTACATGTTCCAAGAGGAGATGAGAAGAGAGTTCAGAGGGGGATAATCCATTACCGGGAACCGGCAAACCGCAGCCTCGTGGAGGAGGGACTGAGGCAGGCTGGACGGGAGGATCTCATCGGAAATTCATGGAAATGCCTTATCAGGGGAAAGAAAAAAGGGAATCGGAAGAGAAGGCAGAAAGATACGCTGGGATGAATGTGTATTATCTGTCCTCTGGATCCAGATCGACACCCGTGCTGGCACAGGGGAAGCACTTTGACATCTTCTCATCAAATATCCGGTAGGCATTGGCGAGCACCGACGAGTTCGAGATCATGCCCGCAAGCAGGATCACTTCAAGCACCTCCTCCCGTGTCGCCCCTTTCTTCACGGCAGTCTGCATGTGGTAACTGGTGCAGTGCTGGCAATGGAGGGCAGCGCCCACGGCAAGGCTGATCAGTTCGACATATTTCGGGTCAAGAGAACTGGTCCTGGTCACCGTTCCCTTGTAGAGCAGGTGGGAGATGAGAACCTCCGGGCGCTCGGCCATGCGTTTGAAGATAAGCGGTGCCCTCTCGTATTCCTTCTCGATATTCTGCATCCACTGCTCAGCAGTCCTCTCACCGCCCAGGGCAACAATCTCTTTTAAGGTAGACTCAAACTCTTCAACATCCTTCATGAAAACATCAGTACCGATCACATTTGTCGCCCTGTTTTATGATAGTGACTATCCGTGGAACAGTTGTATGATTACGAAAAATTTCGCAGTTTTGAACAGGTATATATCCAAAAACACATCAAGTATAGAGTTGGCCCATATACGGGACCAGAATGGAACAGATATACGGAGTGAAAAATATGAGATACAGGAGCACTTTATTTAGCATATTCTCCTATCTTCTCGTCCTTTTTGTCGCAATCAGCCTGATAGGATCGGTGCAGGCATTGACGATTCCGGATGGACAGAGAGGGTCATTCCAGTCGGGAAAGATACAGGGTGTACTCGGTTTCGATCCGGTCACTGCACCTGAAAATTGTGGAATGTTTTCCGGAGAAGCCCGCAACAGCGGTTTTTTTGCACACCCCCGATTACAGGCCAAAAGCGATATCCTGCCCCCCGTGGGGCCATTCAACAGGCAGTTGCAGATCTCGGATATACATCCGTCTGTTGGCACAGGTACACGGAGTCAGCTGGTAGACTCAATAATCCAGAACAGGATGAACAGGAACTCCAACCAGGATGCCGGACATAGTTCCCTGATGCCGTTTTCAGGCATGGGAACCGTGACGTATATAGATCTCGAGGGCGGCTTTTACGGGATAATTACCGATGAGGGAGCACAGCTGCGTCCAACATCGCTGCCCGCGGAGTTCCGTGTTGACGGTCAACGTGTCCGGTTCACGGCGCAGACTGTGGGTGAACAGGCAGGAATATTCATGTGGGGAAGACCGGTAAAACTCATTGATATTCAGCCAGTTACGGAAAGCATCACCGGGACGGGAACCGTAACGTACATTGAACTCGAGGGCGGCTTTTTCGGCATCATAACTGAATCCGGAGAGAGATACCTGCCATTGAACCTGCCGGACGAGTATGCACTCGAAGGTCTTTTCGTTGACTTTACTGCACGTATCGCGGAGGAGAGCGCAACCATAGCAATGTGGGGCACTCCGGTTCACCTGCTTTCCATCGCTCTTTCCGGCGGAGGCGATGCAGGAGCGAAGTTTGGGATTGCTGGTTCGTGGGTGTGTACCGGTTACCGGGACGGAACCGGAATGCGAACCCCTCTACCCGGTACCGGGATCGTCGCTGATTTCGGGACCGATGGAAGGGTTACCGGCACCTCGGGGTGCAACCTCTTCTTTGCCGAGTACGAGGCAGACGAGAGATCGCTTGATATCGGTGCTGCCGGTATGACCATGATGTACTGCCTTGAACCCGTTGGGGTCATGGACCAGGAGCAGATCTTCCTGAACCTTCTCTGTTCGGCAGAGACCTTTGATATCTCGGATGGTCAGCTGACGATACAGGATGCGACAGGACAGAGCATCCTCACATTTGAGAAGGCCTGACGGGAAAAGGGAAGGAGAACCGGTTTTTTTAATCCCCCCATCTCTTTTTTGGGAAATACCAGGGATCATTATCATTTTCTGCCCTTTCACCGCGACGGACACGTAAACAGGCAGATCCTCATCCCGATTCGATCAATCACGATAATACAAACCTGAGAGATTAAGGATTTTTTTTGGTTTTCTCCTGGAGCCCCGCGCCATAGTTAAATATCTTCATGCGCATCTTCTCCTATGCAGGCACGAGTTAACCGGAGGGTGGGGCGGATGTTCCTCCCGAAGATCTGTATCTTTTTCGTCCTGGCCTTCATGGCAACAACTCTCGCAGGATGCGTATCCATGGAAGACCTGGAGAGAGGGATTCCACAGCCTACACCGACACCCGGGCAGCAGCAGAGCGAACCGGCAGAGAGTGCGGTTGAGATACGGGCAAGCGAGATCATCACATCAAATATGCCGGTTGGTGGCGGGTACGTTGAAAAACCGTATGGATATCTCTGGTTCGAAGAACGGAAAATTCCATCTGTCGTGGTCATCGATGTAAAAGCAGAGACCGATGTCTCCGGACGAAGATACATCACCGGCAGGATCAGGAACGAGGGCAAAGAAAGAATCGACCATCTCACGGTGATCTACACCGTACTTGACGCCAATGGCAATGTGCTTCGGAATGCATGCGCCAGCATCGATTACCTTGGGGCAGGAAAGACCTGGAAATTCAGTACCGATCCATTTGAGGCGAAAGATTACCAGTACTTCGAGCTTGCAGAGATATTTGCTGTATGAAAAACAGGGCAGAGGGTATGGGGCACGATCCCTATACCTATACCATGATATTGGTCTCCGAGAACGGCCGCACTTTGAGAAGAATATAATCTCTCATCCGGGATGGGTGGATATCGACAATATCTCCTATGGTGACGTCCTCTTCAATGACCAGGTCCTTTAAAATCCGTGCATACTGGTCATAGGGAAGTTTGACGCGAAGCCCGGCCATCTGGACTGTTATGGGAGTCGGAGAGAGTACCTCGTGGATGGCATCGACCTTTTCATTGATTATATCCATGAGCCGGGCGGGTGAGATGGAGAGTGGATCCTTGGCCAGGTCTTCCCGTCTCCGGTCGAGAACTCGTGTTATCTCGCCGACCACCTCCTCGAGTTTATCCAGCTCCTCCGATTCCTTGGTCCTGTGCATGAACCGGCCCACGTTCCCGACGTATCCGTCGACAGGAGGGTCAATAATCTCTTGTAAGGATTCCCTTGACGGGCCGCCGCAGACCACGATGGGTATATCGATCCCCCGTCTCAGCACGCCGAACTTTTGCTCGATACAGGTCTCAAAATTCCCCAACAGGTAGACTGCGAGGTCGTGCTCGTTGATGACGTCGCGTTCTTCATCATTCAGCTGGGCGATCCGCTTCCCAAAACCACGGGCAAGGCCGACCATGTTTGTCTTTGCACCAAACCTCCGGATGTATTCGGCGAGGTCGCAGGATGCGTGGGGGAGATGATGGATCTCGAGGCTCATGCTCACCACCGCGATCTCGGTTCCAACAAGTGGAGATGGTGTCAACTCGCCCGTGAGCGGTTTTCCGATCCTCTGGATCAACTCGATATCTTCTTTTGGAACAAGAGCCTGGAGCACGACTTCTGTCGCAATGATATGTTTCTGTATGATATAGCCGCCGAGATCCTCGATAAGGTCGATAATCTCGTCGTGCTGGTAGATGCCGCCCTTGTAGGTGACCGGGACAAGAATCATGGGCTCTCCTCCAGGAGCGCAAACTTCTCACGGACAAGGTCATCGATATCCTCGGGGAGGGTATCTTCACTGGCAACCAGGTAAAACCTCCCATCCCCGTAATACTGGCGTCTCACTTTGAAGCCCTCGGGCTGGATGACCTGGAGAGCATAGATAAGGTCCTTGTAGATGGAGAGGCTCGGGTCATCGACGACGAGGTCTTCGAGATCCTTCGTCTCATCCGTACCTGCCGTGATAACAACGGTAAACCTGTCAGGCTGCTCGACACGCTCTTTTCCGAAGATGTCCCAGAGCGACTCCAGGAGCTTTGCAAGGTAGGTCTCGTCCCCTATCGATATGGTCACCTTGTCGTCCTGGACACTCACATCCGAAAAATCCCTGAGCCTGACCGGGCCGGGCATCTTCCGGGTAATTCCCACTGCAACGAAGATCGGAACACGCGGATCGATAAAGAAATGGATCTTTCGTATCACCCGGATCAGATTGTGATCGAGGAGCACCACATCGGCAATCCTTTGATAGTACCTGCCTCCTGTCTTTTCCGGGCATTCCACTTCGAAGTATTCGATCGACGCCATCTACTCTCCCTTGATGAAACCTGATGCGAGAAGCGCCGAGCCTACAGCGCCGATATACTGGGAGTGGTGGGGGACGACTACCGTGCTCTGGAGAAGGTCTCCCATCGCCCGTACAAGTCCCTGGATGAGTGATGTGCCCCCGACCATGATGACCGGCTCCTTGATATCGACTTCCTGGAGTTGCTGTTCGAATACCTGTTCCGCAACGCTGTGGCATGCCGCGGCTGCGACGTCCTCGGGGGTGCTTCCGGCAGCGAGGGCATTGACCAGGCTCTGCGTCCCGAAGACGATACAGTAGCTGTTCATGGGCACGTTTCCGCTCATCCCTTTCATGGCCAGGGGTCCGAGTTCCGTGATGTCGACGCCAAGCCTCTTTGCGGTCATCTCGAGGAACCTTCCACTTGCGCCGGCGCATATGCCGCCCATCGTGAAACTCCCGGGTATTCCGTCCTGGACGCTGATTGCCTTGTTGTCCATGCCGCCTATGTCGATGACCGTCGAGGGGCCATGCTGCGTATCAGCCAGGTACACCGCACCCTTCGAGTTTACGGTGAGTTCTTCCTGGATGAGATCCGCTTTTATCTCTTTGCCAACGAGGAATCTTCCGTAGCCTGTCGTGCCGATTGCCTCCACGTCGGCCATCTTCACACCCGCTTCATCGAGTGCCCTGGCGATCACATCCTGTGCGCTCTTCATGACGGCCGTCGTCGGGAGCCAGCCGGTTCCCGCGATCTCGTTGTCAATCATCACGACTGCCTTTGTCGTGGATGACCCGGAATCAACACCCAGTGTCGTTCCTTCCTGGACTTCGCGGGCAAGAAGAGCTCTTCGTCTCGCGATGGTGGTCAGGGCTTCCATGCGTGTGAGCAGTGTTCCGGCGGTGGTCCGTTCCGTAAACGAATAACTGACCACGGGAAGCCTGGAATTTTCATGAATGTACCGCCGCAGTTCGTTCCGTACGATGGCCGCCTCGGCGCACCGGAAACAGGTGGCGATGAAGACCGCATCGGCCTCGACACGCCCTTCAACGAGGGCTTTCCCCCGTGCGATGGCAAGCTTGAGATCGGCGCTCCGCACATCAAGCCCGAATTCGTTTGATCCACGCCTGATGTCTGCCAGGTTGATGTCCGGATAGAAGATCTCGGCATCCACTGCGGCAGCGGCCTCGTCGATCTCCTTCTGGACTCCGCTGTACTCAGGGCCGCAGGAGAGCTGGGCGACACGTACTTTTGTCACCTGCTCTCCTCCAGTCTTTTCAGAAATGCATGTATTGCCGCCACGAATTCCTCGCCTTCCTCCTCATTTTTCGGGTAGTTTAAGTCAAGCACCGGAATATCACTGCTCCGTACAAGGAATTTTATCAGTTCGTTTGTCCGGGCACAACCCATGCAGCCAAAGGCGTAATCAGCGTCATTGATGATGATGGCCGCCTCGGCCTCCTCTATCATGGGTCCGTACAGGGACATCCTGCCCCGGACACCGGATGGGACCTCTACAGCCGCATACTTGAGACCTTTCTTCGGCTCTTCAGGAGTTATCTGAAGGGGTGGGGAATCGAGGCCTGGTGTCTGGATTCTCTCCCTGATCTGTATTGCGGCACTGAGTGGTGTATGACCGAACCGGGCCACGAGGTCGGATAAAATGAGGCTGGTAGCCGGGTAAATGAAAACTTTTGCCATTTCAGCCCTCCATAGATTCGATTATCTTTTTCAGTTTCCTGATATCCAGGGCAACCCCGCTCTCCGGGGAAGGTGGATTGGGTACTTTTTCAGGGTCCCGGGATGCCAGGCTCTCGAGACCCCTGGAGACATTTCGTATCAGCGATATCTCGAACTCGTGTCCATAATAGCCAGGGCGTGCACCCCCAAGGTTGGCCCGGCATCTCCTGGGATCTCCGGGTGGAAAACCCCTGTCCTTGACAAAGATGTGGGTGGGGTCAAGTTCGCGGAGCACACCGATGACCGCATTGACATCCTCTTCTTTCCCGGTTATCTGGAGCCCGAAACACGTCTCCTTGATCATGACCCCCTGTGAGATCTCATAGGCCCGTATGGCGAGATCCCCCGGGGTCATGTCCGGGGACTCCACGAACACATATTTTGTTACCGTTCCGACATACAGGGGCTTATACTCGGTCATGGCTTCACCTCCCTGATGTATACTATCTCTTTCTCTTTCAAATGCCTGACTTTCTCCTGGTCAAGGACACGTCCTATCAGGTTGGTGCCTTCGAAAGGTTCTGACGTCGGGCCGAACTCGCTGTTTTCGGTCAGCCTGACCCCGACCATCCCTGATCCCTTCCGTGAGTCATTGGTGATAGCGAGGCTGCCGGCAGGAACGACAGTCCGCGGAATATTTTCAGGAATGATCTGGGTCCCTTTTTTCATGGTTGGTTTAAACAGGTAAACTTCTTCGAAATTGAAGAAAAACGGCATGCTCCCAACTGAATGAAGGTGAAGTCCGGTGCTTCTCCTGAAGATGTCACATGATGCCGGGGCGGATTCTGCGTCAAGCATGATATCGATAACCTTTTCAAGTGCAATCGTTGTGAGTGACACGGAACCATTCGAGAGGCTCTCCAGTGTCGTTGCGGGTTCCTGCAGGACCACAATGTTCAACTCATCGTCCGCGTCGGACTTCACCCCGATCCCCCTCACGGCCGCGGCCTCCAGGGCATCACCAAGTGACATTCCCACGAGATCGAACCGCCTGGGTTCGACCTTCACGCAGAACACATCTCCTTCCTTCGCCAGGCGGGCAAGGGGAATACCGTGGGTGACCTGCCCGACTGTTGTATGGGCGGGTGTGCGGGGCACATCGGCAGTATAGATATAGACACTGCCTCTCGAGTTCCCCCGCGTCCGGAGTGTAACCGCTCCTTCGTGCCTGTGCGTCGAGACTTCGAAGGGAACATCCGTCCTGCCCAGCCTCTCGTCACGGATGTGGGTACTGGTATCTCTCCCGACCACGAAATGGCCGTCCTGCATCGCGAGGAGGAGATGTTCGACACTGTCAGTCGCCTCTGTCCCGATATGATCCGGAGAATACCCAAGTGCCCCGATCTGCGCATATGTAATGATCTCCATCCCGTCCTCGAGGACGAGATCGTCGTCATTGGTGGTAAACGACCTGCTGACATCTGCCCAGCTCATGACCGGGTTGATGGCGGAGATCGCATCCCCCGTCGACCAGCGGTCGACAATCCCGCGCCCGCTCACAACCCGTGCGACGACACCCCCGTCTGACGAAGCGCCGAAGTCGGCATAGTGGCGCATCTTGCAGAATATCAGGTAGGATTTTTTCGGGTCGTACCCTCCGCAACCAAGAACCACATCTCCCCGATCGTACAGGTGGGGTTTTCTGTCCGGCGAGATGTCGCTCGAGAACGGGCCGAACGCTGCTGCATACCGATCCGACCAGTGAAGTGGCAGCGCGTCCCCGATCTCGAGGGAATTGATAAAGGCGGTACCCTGCGCTGTGGCCTCGATTCCGACCTCGCCGGAGCTGGTATTCAGCAAAAAACTATCTGTCTCTTCAGATTCCTTGGTTGCCGGCCGGATGACAGCCACGCAGCAGGCCGGATCCCGGTCCTTTACTATGTCCCTTAACCTGGAACCTGCCTCTGTTTCCAGTCGCGTTCCATCAAGATGGATGGTGATCATTGTACACCTATTGAGGGGCGGACTTTCCCATGACCTCCCGTTCTTCGTCGGTCAGGCTGTCCAGGACTTCCTGCGTACTACCAATCTGGACAATTTTTCCGCCTCTCATCAATGCCAGCCGGTCACAGATATCCCTCACGAATTCCATGTCATGCGAGACCACGATAAAGGTCTCCTCCATCTCGTCCCGCGCATGCATGATCGAGTGTTTCACATCAATCTTTGTGAGAGGATCCATGGTTCCGGTGGGTTCATCGAGGATAACAAGACGAGGCTCACGTATCAGGACCTGGGCAAGTGCCACCCTGTGCCGCTCGCCCTCGGAGAGCTGGCTTGGATACCTGTCAAGAATATCCTGGCTCTTCTCTTCGGAAAATCCCGCCATCCTGAGCGTGATGATCGCCTTCCTCATCGCCAGCTCCTTGGGAAACTCGAGACCAATCGCGTCTGTGAGGTTGTCGAGGACCGTGCGGTGGGGATAGAGGTCATATTCCTGGTGGAGAAGCCCGATGTACCCCTTGGCTCTCCCACGGTTCTCGATACCGGGCTTGGTCATGTCAACCAGTTCCTCACCGATTCGAATGATCATCTCACCTGATGTTGGTTCGATTATGCCCGAGATGATCCGCGAGAGGGTGGTCTTCCCTGCGCCGGATTTCCCGATGATACCGAAGATCTCCTTTTCGGCGACGTTGAATGTGACCCCGTTGACCGCCCTGACAACGCCCCGGTCTACCGAGATGTAGCGCTTGTATACATCCCTCGCAATCAGGACATTCTCGCCGAGAGATGGGGTTTGGTACTCCTCCTCATCGACGAGATCTTTCATGAACTCCGCAATCACTTCGGAAGGGCTTCCGAGCCTGACAATCTCACCATCGACCAGGAGCATCGCCCGGTCTGCCACCTCCTCGATCACCTGGGAGAAGTGAGATGTGACGACCATACCCATGGTATTGGATTTTGCGGCATTTGTGAGCATGGAATGGACGAGATGGGCTGTCTCGGGATCGAGTGTCCCTGTCGGTTCATCTGCAAAGAGGAGGAAGGGATTTTTTGCAAGCTGCCGGGCCAGCACCACCCTCTGTTTTTCCCCGCCCGACAGGTCCCGTGCGATGTGCATCATCCGGTGCGAGAGCCGGACTTCATCCAGGAGGTCGGCGGCCCTGTTGATGGCTTTCTCCGCAGGATAATTGATATCGTCGAGCGCATGGAGGACATTTTCTATGACCCTGTCATTTCCATAGAGGGCAAACGTCCTCTGGAACATTATCGCCGTTCTTTTCATTATGTGGCGTTTAATCTCCTCGTTCTTCTCGTCCCAGAAATCCACGTCTTTTGCAACGAGGTTCCCGCCGCATTCCGGGCATTTTCTCTTCTTTGCCGCGCTCCCCATGCAGATGTACATGCAGGAGTCACAGGCAGCGATATGATAGATGATCTTTCCGGAGGTGGGGGGCTGTTCAACACCACGGAGAAGATGCATCAATACAGTCTTTCCAGCCCCGCTTCGTCCGATTATGCCGAGTACCTCTCCTTCTCCTATCTCGAAAGAAATATTTTTCAGGACTCTTTTTCCATCAAAGTCCATGCAGAGATTCTTTACGGTGATCAATGGGGTCATTCAAATCCTCTTTCATACCTAATGTTGCAGTGGTGGCATATTACTTTTTATATCTCACTAAATGAGGGATAATCAGGCGCCGACAATCTCTTTTACAATATCAACCACTTTGCGTACATCTTTAATTACGAAATCTGCCGCCTCGTAGAGTTCATCCGGTTTTTCACCGGACTGTTCCTCGGACAGGATCGAGATATCTGCTTTCTTCATTGCGCAGAGATCATTTATTCCGTCCCCGACCATGACGACCCGGTCATATTCGGCCTGGAGATCTGCGATGATCTGTGCCTTGATCGTCGGAGTTGCCACCCCAAAGACCCGGTCTCTTGGAATTCCAAGGTAATCAGCCATTTTTTCAAGTTTTGCCGCCCTGTCCCCGGATGCGATGAAGGTCGGTATGCCGATCCGGTGGAGGTCATCGATCACCCTCCTGGCGCCCTCGAAAGGTCTGCCTCCCGTGGTGACCGTGAACTCGATCTCTTTCTTCTGCATGTTCAGGATAACGCCGCTGTTCATCGAGATGACCGATTCACGCCTGCAGACCGCCCATGCATTCCTGATACAGTCCTGGAGGTCTTCGATGCGAGCTACAGTATCAGTATACAAAACATCACCGATATCTCTCGCGCTCACGATCTTTCTTGTGCAGCTGACTCCGAACCCTATCATGTTCTGCTCGAGATACCGGGAAAGGAGCATATCGGGCGGACTATCCATGATCTCTCTCGAATGGACGTGGATGACGGTCAGGACCCGGTCCGGGGAGCTGAATGTAAGTGTAACGGTCTCGATCCCGGGTAAGAGTAGGCCTTTTCCCACATCTTTTGCAACCCGGTAGGTATGGAGAAGTGTTCCGGCGCTATCGAATACTACGGCGATCGACATTGACGTGGAATACCCCGCAAAGTTCTTTGTTGTCTGTCCGCATGTAATGATCGGTAGCTTCAATGGTCGTTACTGATACCGCAGAGATGATAAAGAACATGGAGATACGTGGTGCGGGAAGAATCGCCCGCGCCGCGGTAGAGGCGCTTTCGAGACATTCCCGGGATCTTGACGTTTCCGATACGGGATCATATTGTCGCCTGATGCGGCAGGCAGGAGCCACCCTTGCCCGCGCCCGCCCCACGGCGGTATCGCTTCCCAATGCGATCCACAGGGTGATCTCTTCACTGGACTGCGAGCTTCCGCTGGATTTGGCCCGGGAGCGTTTCGATGCGGAGTGCCGTGAATTCATTCAGACATCAGGGGATGCGGTTGCACGGATCGGAGAGATTGGTGCCAGGCACATCAGGGATGGAGACGTCCTGCTCACCCATTGCAATTCAGAAGCCGCCCTCGCATGCATGCTCGAAGCACACCAAAAAGGCGTCGATTTTGAGGTGTTTGCGACAGAGGTGAGGCCGAGGAATCAGGGACTTCTCACGCTGAGGGTGCTGGACGATGCAGGGATCAAGACGAATTACATTGTCGATTCTGCGGTCAGGTTTTTCATCAACGATATCGACCTGGTCATTGTGGGGGCAGATGCGGTCACCGTCAACGGGGCAGTGGTAAACAAGATCGGCACATCGCAGATTGCCCACTCGGCGCATGAAGCAAGGACGAACCTCATCGTTGCCGCAGAGACCTACAAGTTCGCACCACGAACAATACTGGGTGAATATATCGAGATAGAAGAACGACCGCCGGACGAGGTGCTGGACCCCGACATTGCGAGGACTCTTTCGAACGTGACCGTTCGAAACCCTGCATTCGACGTAACTCCTGCAGAGTATGTCGATATGATCGTCACCGAAGTGGGGGCCATTCCGCCCCAGATGGCATATGTCATCATCCGTGACTATCTCGGCTGGGAGATCGAAGATTACCACGGGGATTACGGTGGCGGATTGTCAGAGGATTGAGGACGCTGTCCCGGTATCTGCATGGAGAAGTGGTCAATTCCCTGGGCAGGACGGACAGTTGATGGGACGGCAGAGGAACCCTGGACATGGCCTGGTTGCCGGTGCGGACAGGACCGATCCAAAAAAGGTTATGAAAGATAGCGGTGAAAACTGGATAGGGCAAGACTCGCGGTGATTGTATACCAGAGGTGAAAATTATGGAGTTGTATTTTACCAAACTACAGGGAAACGGGAATGATTTCATCCTGATCGATGAATTCGAGTGCGTGGTGATCCCGGACGAGATGAAGGCCGAGTTCGCCACCATCTATTGCGACAGGAGATACGGGATCGGCGGGGACGGGGTGCTCTACCTCTCAAAATCCGATTCAGCAGATCTCCGCATGCGCCTCTTCCAGCCGGATGGAAGCGAGGCCGAGATGTGCGGGAACGGGATCCGGTGCTTTGCCAAGTACGCCATCGACATGGCATACATGAACAAAGCGGGGACAGTGGAGACCCCTGCCGGAGTTATCGGGGTGGATTCGGAGTATCGGAAGGACTCGTTCTTTGCGAAGGTTACCATGCCGGATGCGAAATTCTCACGAAAGGATATTCCTGCAACGGGCGAAGGCGATTATCTCGAAGAGATCGGGGGTTTCGATGTCTATGCCGTCAACACCGGTGTCCCGCACTCGGTGATCTTCGTCGACGATATCGATTCCGTCGGGATCGAGGAGACGGCGCCGCCGATTCGCCGGCACCAGTCTTTTCCACAGGGAGCGAATGTCAATTTCGTCACGGTAACCAGTGACGACAGTATCAGGATCAGGACATTCGAGAGAGGTATCGAGGGAGAGACGCTCTCATGTGGTACTGGTGCCACGGCCTCGGCAGCAGTAGCTCACAAACTTGGAAAAGTCGGTGATACCGTCAATGTCGATACGCCTGGAGGGCCCCTTGTCATCCACCTCGATGACACGATCACGATGGAAGGTTCGGCTACAACTGTATTTTTTGGCCAAATTCCTCTCTAAACCATTCAATTTTGAAATCAGGGCGGCTACACGTTTTCCTGGTCAAACTCTTGCTCCCTGGTATCCGGTGTGGAGACGATGATTCAGGAGGGACAATTGGTCAGAAAAACCCGATTGCGAATCCTTGCCGGGGGCTTTTTCCCCCTCCACCCCCTGGTGCGACACTAGCCTTCCTCCCCCCGTGGCTGCCGCGAAGGTATTCGCCAACCGGGTTTGTGGTGTGTACCCGT
>ERZ795048.1792-NODE-1792-length-18492-cov-10.685252_pt1 | contig 18492 bp, 14 predicted proteins | sample MGYA00375132_ERZ795048 | MGnify/ENA primary metagenome ERZ795048 (study PRJEB30177, sample SAMN05720225) | activated sludge metagenome | isolation source: Anaerobic digester | place: Hong Kong | collected 2014-12-17 ...
TGCTCGGCTGCACCAAGGGGTCAGGGAGTGCGCCCCAGCCCCGTTGACGCCGCCGGAAATCGCGAGAAGCGCAGGGAACCCCTCGCCACAGGCGAGGGGCAAGTCTTCGGGTGCCGTTTCTTCTGGTTACTCTTCTTTGGGCAAGCAAAGAAGAGTAACGCTGGCGCGCTGAGCCCAGCGCAAACAAAAACAAATATCTGCCGCCGCGCACAACAACAATCCCCATCTCCTCAGGGCAACATCTCCAACGCCACCGGAAACACCGAATCACCATCCACCGGGCCGCCATCCAGACTGACCCACAGGTCAGTGTGGTCGTGCAGCGCGCGGTAATAACTGATCTTGTCTTCGAGTCCATGCAGGAACTCGATCTGACGTCTTGCCGGCCAGGTCTCCCAGTCTTCGAGCGACAGGTTCATGACCTCGCCGGTGTAGGGCAGGTCTTCGATGTATTCGCGCATGAAGCCGAGATCGGCGAGGCTGTTGCCTTCACCCGCCGTGGTGGCGGTAGTGCTGCCGAGCTGCTGGGGGTCTCGGGCGATGGTTGCCGCCAGGCTCTTGAGCTCATTGAGGAAGTTCTGCGGCGACAACAGACCCTCTTCGGCGGTCTGTAGCACGCCTTTGAGGATGTCGTGCAGGTCGGACAACTGGTCTCGCGTCAGCAGGACCTGTACATCCAGTGTGCGTTGCTCCGGGTCACGCAGGTCACGGTCGAGCAGCCAGGCATTGAAGACGTTGGGGATCTTCCCGCTTTCCGTCCTTTTCAGATAACGCATGCGCAGTGCATAACCGAGTTTGGCGACCTTGCTCTGAAGTTCCGCCAGCTGCGGATTCGTGCTCGGCTCGGGCTCGACCGGTTTCGTCGGTAGCGGTTGTGCGCCGGCGGCCATCTGTACCTGCATGGTGATCTGCCCGGCCAGCGTATCCAGCACGTGACCGAACTCCTGCACGTCGCCGGTCGGCACGGCGTAGTAGAGGCTGCCGATACCGGGGAACTTGGCCAGTTCGCGGTACTGCGCCGCGGCGCTGGCGTGGTCGGCCTTGTTGGCGTCGGTCAGCAGGTGCAGGACGAAGATCGCGACACCTTTCTCGCGCGCCAGCTGGCGCAGCGCCTGCGCATCCAGCCCGGTGCTCGACAGTGGATCGTCGGCCAGGCGGGGGCCGGCGTCGGTCACCAGCACCAGGTAGCGCGCGGCGTGGCTCGACCACTCCATCTCGTCGAGGGCCTTTTTCACGCCGGCAAACGAGTCTTCGATGAAATCGCGGCTCGACACGGTCGCAGCGGACAGATCGTTGACGCGCCCGAGGAAGGTGCCTGGATTGCGACCCTGTTCCAGGTTTACGTAAGTCCGCGCCAGATAATCGAGTGCCGGCACCGCCTGTGGTGAATCGCGAAATGCCACCAGGCCGAAATTGACGTTGCCGAGCAGGCCGGCGTCGCCGAGCGCGTCGTAGATCTTCAACACTGCCTCGCGGGTGCGTGCGATGTACGGGTCCATCGACAGCGTGGCGTCGATGGCGAATGCGAGCCCGGCGCGATAGCCGGTGTCTTCGGTTGTGGTGGCGGAATCGGCCGGCGACGCAGCGACGGCGGCCGGTTGTTGCGGGGGCGCGGTCGGCGGCAGTGGTTTGTCACTGTCCAGCGGCACGCTGGACACCTGCAGCAGGCGCGCCTGCTCGCTGCCCAGGTACAGGTCTTCGTGACGCAGGATGGGGACCAGGTAGAAGTTTTCGCGGATATCCAGTCTGCCGGGCGGCTGTATGGCCACTACCGGCGAATCTTCGCTCGTCTCCCCCGCTTCTGCTGCGCGATACAGGGCGCCATATTTCTCGAGGTCGCGGTTCTTCGCCAGATCGCGCACCGACGCCGCATCCCGATACAGCAGCGCGCGATCGCGGTCCACCGCCTCGCGGAAGGCAACCGTGAGACCCTGCGCCCAGTCGATGGTGCTCTGCCCGGCCAGCCAGCCGCTGCTGCCACCGTGCCGGTCGGTCCCGACCTTGAGCCATTCCGAACCGTCGGCGGCGCGCCTGGCGTAGACGTAGAACGCAGTGAACGGCGTGACGTCGGTTCCTGTGCCGCTGGCGGGTTCGTCGTGCAGCCTGGCTCCGGGGACTGACAGCACGCGCTGGTACAACGCCTTCTTGCCGGGGATGAGCAGTGGCTGTTCGGCGGCATGGGTCGATGCCCAGGCGAGCGGACCCAGGGCCACGGTCAGTGCCATCAAGGCCGGGAGGAGTCTGTTCATGGTCATTGCCATAAGAGCGAAATGCGTTGCGCCTGGGCGTCGCCGCCGGCGGCCAGTCGTTCGATGCGGGTATGCAGGTCAGTCAGCCGGTCGCGGCCGACCGCGTCTCCCTGCTGCGCCGCCATCTGGTACCACTTGTGTGCCTGGGTGTAATCGGCACTCTCGAACACGCTGTTGATGGGGTCTCGAGTGGCCGGATCGGCCTGGGTACCCAGTTCCAGCGAGGCCGCGGCAAGGCCTTCGCGCGCGGCGAAGAAATACAGCAGGTAGGCGTCGGCCATTTCACCGCGTGATTGCGCCTGCTGCGCTTCGGCAAAAATCTTGTCGAGGTCGATCGTGCCCGCGGCACGCATCCCGGCGATCAGCGCGCGTGCCCTGGCGCCTGGACTGCTGTCGTCGGCACCGGCAGGCGTTGTTGCGGCCGGCATGGCGCTGTCTGCCTGTCCCCCACCCAGCAGGCTCGGGGCGGTGGTCGAGGGTCGATCAGCGACTCCCGGCGTTTCCGGGCGGTCGCCCGGGACCAGCCACACCCCGATCAGGGTGAGTACCGCCACGACGACGATCAGTTTCCACGGCCCCGAACGTCGTTGTGGTTCGTTGTCCGCGAGTTCTGTTTCCACCATGGGCTCGTCCATCGGCAGGGCACTCACTTTGCATTTGGTCTCGGTGGGGGGATTATCCCGAACTCGGTCGCGACATGAAAGGAGACGCGATGAAACGGATCGTATTTGTGTTGCTGCTCGCACCTTCTGTCGTGTGTGGCGAGGCGCCGAATTATCTCGACGTCATCCCGACGTTCTGGCGCACCCTGTATCCGGATGGCGGCCACGGGCTGTATTGCGGTGCCGCCTTCAAGGCGTTTGACCGTGACTACAACATCGAACACGTCTACCCGATGAGCTGGGTCGGCAAGGCACTGCGTTGCGGCGACCGCGCCGCCTGCAGGCGCAACAGCCGACGGTTCAACGAGATCGAGTCGGACATGCACAATATGTATCCGGCACGCCGCGATCTGAATCAGAAACGTGGTGCCTTCCCGTATCGAGAGATCGCCGGCGAACAATGGATCGAGCCCGGTTGCGATTTCGAGATCGATTACCGTGCCCGGGTGGTCGAGCCGCGACCGGCGGCGCGTGGCAATATTGCGCGCGCCATGCTCTACATGGCCGGGCAGTACGAGCTGGAGATCTACCCGCGCCAGCGTCGCCTGCTACTCGACTGGCACCGGGCGGATCCGCCTGATGCCGCAGAAAAACTGCGAAATCAAAGGATTGAGGCGCTTCAGGGCAGGCGGAACGGGTGGATCGACTGACTGCCCCGGGATGAAAAAACCGGGACCAGCCAGTGGTCCCGATTTGCCTGGAGGCTCAGTCGGTATCGAGCTGCTTCATCAGTGCGAAGCTCTTGACGAACGGGCCGGCCATGCGTGGATCCTTGATCATGCCCTTGAAGTCGCCGGACAGGAATTTCAGCTTGCCCATCGCGAACGCGGTGCCGAGGCCTGTCATGCCGATGCCTTCGGACGCCCATTTCTTCCAGTTGTCGCGGTCGGCGCGCATGTCCCAGTCGGGCTTGGTGCCGTCGTAGTCACCGGCGCGCACGCACTCACCGTTCTCGACGACGAATACGCCGCGCGGCTGGTCTTCATTCTTGAATCCGCAGGTGATCACGGAATTGAAGCCAATCTCGGCCAGTCTGCCTTTGACCTCCGGGTCGGCGTTCCAGGCCTCTTTCAGGCCGTTCATCCAGTCTGCGGAAAAGATCTCTGCCATTCTTGTAACCTCCAAATCGATACATTGCACAGCGGGTGGGGTGTGTCGTGCTGATCGCCTTTCATCCATCTCCGCCCGATCCGCATGCCGCGCGGCGCACTGGGTTCAGCGGCCCCGTGTATAGGCGTTGTGGGCAGATTCAGCTGGGTCGACCGGGCAGGACATCACCGCCCTGGACCCCAACCAATGGGGCCGCGGCAATCTAAACACAGCGTCGGCCCGGCGTATCTTCAAAGCTGTTTATGTCGGGGCGGTGGGGATTTATTTGCTTTTTCGCGGCGCCGGCGCACGCCACGGCGGTGCCGCGTGCCGCCCTGTATAATGTGGCGCTTTCTGTTTTCCGGATTGATTTCTCATGCCGCGCGACTGCACCGCCCAGCTCCGGGCCCTGATGGCCGAACGCATCCTGGTGATGGATGGCGCCTATGGCACCATGATCCAGCGCTACAAGCTCGACGAGGCCGCCTACCGTGGCACGCGCTTTGCCGACTGGCCGAGTGATCTCAAAGGCAACAATGACCTGCTTTCGCTGACGAGACCGGAACTGATCAGCGAGATCCACGAGCAGTATCTCGAGGCCGGCGCCGACATCATCGAGACCAACACCTTCAGTGCGACCACGATCGCAATGGCCGATTACGGTATGCAGGCGCTGGCATACGAGCTGAACGTCGAATCCGCGAAACTGGCACGCGCCTGCGCAGACCGCTTCTCGACCGCGGAAAAGCCGCGTTTCGTCGCCGGTTCCATGGGCCCGACCAACCGTACCGCGTCGATCTCGCCGGATGTCAATGACCCGGCCGCGCGCAATGTGACCTTTGACGAACTGGTCGAAGCCTATGCCGAGGCCTGTCGCGGCCTGATCGAGGGTGGCGTCGATATCCTGCTGATCGAGACCATTTTCGACACTCTCAATGCCAAGGCCGCGGTGTTTGCCGTCGAGCAGGTGTTCGATGATCAGGGTGTCAGGCTGCCGGTCATCCTGTCCGGTACCATCACTGACCAATCCGGCCGCACGCTGTCCGGCCAGACCACCGAGGCGTTCTACAACAGCCTGCGCCACGCCCGGCCGCTGGCGATGAGTCTGAACTGCGCACTCGGGCCCGACCTGCTGCGCCAGTATGTCGAGGAGATGTCACGGGTCTGCGAAACCTATGTGGCGGTCTACCCGAATGCCGGGCTGCCCAACGAGTTCGGTGAATACGACCTGAGCCCGGAAGGCATGGGCAGACAGATTGCCGAGTGGGCCGAGTCGGGCTTTCTGAACATGGTCGGCGGCTGCTGCGGCAATACGCCGCCACATATCGCGGCGATCGCCAGGGCGGTCGCTGGCAAGAAGCCGCGTGTGGTGCCGCAAATTGCACCGGCGTGCCGCCTGTCGGGACTGGAGCCGCTCAACATCGACAAGGCGCTCAATTTCGTCAACGTCGGTGAGCGCGCCAACGTCACGGGTTCCGCGAAATTCAAGCGGCTGATCCTCGAAGGCAACTATGAGGCCGCACTCGACATCTGCCGCGAGCAGGTCGAGAACGGGGCGCAGATCGTCGACGTCAATATGGACGAGGGCATGCTCGACGGGGTTGCGGCGATGCGTCGTTTCCTGAACCTGTGCGCCGGTGAGCCCGACATCTCCAAGGTCCCGGTGATGATCGATTCATCGAAGTGGGAGATCATCGAGGCCGGTCTGCAGTGCGTGCAGGGCAAGTCGATCGTCAATTCGATCTCGATGAAAGAGGGCGAGGACAGTTTCCGCGAACATGCCAGGCTGTGTCGCCGTTACGGCGCCGCGGTGATCGTGATGGCGTTCGACGAGGCCGGCCAGGCCGACACTCAGGCGCGCAAGGTCGAGATCTGTACCCGTGCCTATCGCATCCTGGTCGACGAGATCGGGTTCCCGCCGGAAGACATTATCTTCGACCCGAACATCTTTGCGGTCGCCACCGGCATCGAGGAACACAACAACTACGGCGTTGACTTCATCGAGGCGACCCGCGAGATCAAGCGTGCCCTGCCGCATGCACTGGTATCGGGCGGCGTATCCAATGTGTCGTTCTCGTTCCGCGGCAACAACCCGGTGCGTGAGGCGATCCACGCCGTGTTCCTGTATCACGCGATCAAGGCTGGCATGGACATGGGCATCGTCAACGCCGGCCAGCTGGCGGTGTACGACGACCTCCCGGACGATCTGCGCAATGCGGTGGAGGATGTGATACTCAACCGCGACCCGGACGCCGGTGAGCGTCTGGTCGAGATCGCGCCAAGGTATGCCGGCGAGGCGCATGCGGAGAAGGTCGAGGACAAGGAATGGCGCAGCTGGCCGGTCACACAGCGCCTGGCGCATGCACTGGTCAAGGGGATTACCGAGTTCATCGACGAGGATACCGAGGCGGCACGCCAGCAGGCGGAGCGACCGCTGCACGTGATCGAAGGCCCGCTGATGGACGGCATGAACGTGGTCGGCGATCTGTTCGGTGCGGGCAAGATGTTTCTGCCGCAGGTGGTCAAGTCGGCGCGTGTGATGAAGAAGGCGGTGGCCTACCTCGAGCCCTACCTGGAGGCGGAAAAACAGGAGCTGGCCGCCGCCGGCGGGGTACTGAAGAGCAACGGCAGGATCCTGATGGCGACCGTCAAGGGCGACGTGCATGACATCGGCAAGAACATCGTCGGCGTGGTCCTGCAGTGCAACAACTACGAGGTGTTCGATATCGGCGTGATGGTGCCGGCGCAGACCATCCTCGACAAGGCGCGCGAGTACCAGGTCGACATCATCGGTCTGTCCGGGCTGATCACGCCCTCGCTCGACGAGATGGTGCACCTGGCGAAGGAGATGACGCGCCAGGGCTTCACCATCCCGTTGATGATCGGTGGTGCGACCACCTCGAAGGCGCATACCGCGGTCAAGATCGAACCCCAGTATGCGCACGGTACCGTGTATGTCGCCGATGCCTCGCGTGCAGTCGGCGTGGCCAGTGCCCTGCTGTCGGACGAGCAGAAGTCCGACTTCCTCGCCGAGTTGCAGGACGAGTACGCGAAGGTGCGTGAGCAGCGTGCCGCCAGAAACGAGGCCAAGGACAACATCCCGCTGGCCGAGGCGCAGGCCAACCCCACGCCCATTGACTGGCCGGCGGCGAGCGTCGTCGTCCCTGCGCATCCCGGCATCACGGTGCTCAAGGACATCGACCTGGCCGAGATCGTGCCCTTCATTGACTGGACCTTCTTCTTCCATGCCTGGCAGCTCAAGGGGCGTTTCCCGAAGATCCTCGACGATGCCGAAAAGGGTGAAGAGGCGCGCAAGCTGTACGCCGATGCTCAGGCGATGCTCACGCAGATCATCGGGCAGAAATGGTTGGGTGCATCGGCCGTGGTCGGCCTGTTTCCGGCCAATGCTGTCGGGGACGACATCGAGGTATACACCGATGATGCCCGCAACCAGGTGCGCACCACGCTGCACAACCTGCGCAAGCAGGGCAGGCAGCCGGCGGGCAAATACAACGAATGCCTGAGCGACTACATCGCACCCAGGGATTCGGGTATCGCCGATTACATCGGCGGCTTTGCGGCTACCTCGGGTATCGGCATTGAGGACAAGCTGGCGGAGTTCGAGGCGGATCACGACGACTATCACGCGATCATGCTCAAGGCACTGGCCGACCGGCTTGCCGAGGCGCTTACCGAATGGCTGCACCGCAAGGTGCGTCGTGAGCTCTGGGGTTATGCGCCCGACGAGGCGCTGGACAACGCGGCGCTGATCGAAGAGAAATACCAGGGCATCCGTCCCGCGATGGGCTACCCCGCCTCACCGGACCACACCGAAAAAGACCTGTTGTGGGACCTGCTGGACGCGGAGGCCAACACCGGGATCTGGCTGACCGAGTCAAAGGCGATGGTGCCGACCGCTGCGGTCAGCGGTCTGTATTTTGCGCACCCTCAGGCGCGCTATTTCGCGGTGGGCAAACTCAATCGTGACCAGGTCGAGGACTATGCGCGGCGCAAGGGCGCCACTGTCGAGGAAATGGAGCGCTGGCTCGGGCCCAACCTGGCCTACGAACCCTGACGCGGGTCAGCCATCAAAGTTGTCGTTGCTGCCCGAAAGGATGCCTTTGAGGCGTGCGGTGCCGATCACCTGCAGGACGATGCCGCAGCCGATGAAAAACACCACCGCGGCCATCAGTGAGGCGCGTATCGGGTCGTTGGGCCCGGACATCTCGTGCAGAAATGCCGCAACGGCACAACCGACGGCGGCCAGGTAGCACAAGGCGGCTATGGCGAGGGAGATGGTCTGGCTGAAATGTCTTTTCATGGAGAGATTGCCGTTGAGTCAGGGGGCACAGCATAGCCCGCCACGACACCGTGGGCGAATTGCCGGACGCCATGCGTCGCGTAAATCAGGGTTTGTTTTGCCTTGTGGGTGGCGCGCGCTGCACTAGCCTTCGTGTTGGAGGGCCGCGAAATGATCAGCCATGCCTGCAATGCCGTCGGTGTTTTTCTGCTGTCGGCCAGTCTTTGCGCCGCGCCGCCGGTGGTGGGGAATTCCATTGGCATGCGTTTTAGCGAACTCCCCGCAGCGACCTTCCAGATGGGCACGGCCGATATCGACGAGGCGCGATTCGAGCACCCTGACGCGGACAAGGCCGATATCGGCGACGAAACACCGGCTCACCGGGTCACCCTCGGCCGGCCCACCCTGATGGCACAGACCGAGACCACCCAGGGGCAATGGTTTACGGTGATGCAGAACCGGCCGGGCCCCGCGGAGTTCTGGCAGCGCGATGATTGGGAGCAACTGCCGGTGGTCGGCGTGGACTGGTTCATGGCGCAGCGCTTCACCGAAGAGCTCGGCGTGCTCGATCCGCGGTTTACGTATCGCCTGCCGACCGAAGCCGAGTGGGAGTACGCCGCCCGCGCGGGCCAGAGCGGACTGCGTCCGGTCGCGCTCGCCGATCTGGAAGACCACGCCTGGTATATCCACAATTCCGACGACTTGCCGCATCCGGTGGCGACACGCAAGGCAAACGCATTCGGGCTGTACGATATGTTGGGCAATGCCTGGGAGTGGGTCGCCGATGGCTACGCCAGGGATACCTATGCGCGCCGCGCAGCCGCCTCATCACCCAGCGTCGATCCCAGCGGTGCACAGAGCAGCGAGCTGCGCGTGCGCCGCGGCGGTTCCTATCATTGTCCGCAGCATCTCGTGCGCCCCGGATACCGCACCGCAGACAACCCAGAAAAGCGCTATTCGGTCCTCGGCTTCCGGGTGGTGGCGCTGCCCAGAGACCCATCGACGCCACGATAACGGTGTCGCAACACCCGGCATGGTCCTGTTTCCGGGCCGTTTAGGGTCGAAAATCTCCGGCCACTCAAGGATGTTGGCCAGATGACGCTGTCCTGGGTAGGAGCCCCGGAGCCGCTACCGCCATGGAATTTCGAATCGATCTCGCACAGGTTGTCCACGCCCTCGCCGATGCGCTCGACCTGGTAGGCATCGACGAAGTGGCCCACGGCAAGCGGGTCGGATACATGGCATTCAAGACCGCCGAGGCGGCCGGGTTCGCAAAGAAAGACCGCGAGCGCCTGTTCCAGATAGGCCTGTTGCACGACTGCGGGGTGTCGTCGTCGCGTGAGCACACCCATCTGGTCACCGAGATGCAATGGGACGGTGCCGACACACATGCACTCGAAGGCGCCGAACTGCTGCGCAACTTCCCGCCACTGCACCACTATGCCGAGGTGGTGCGCCACCATCACACCGCGTGGAACCTGCTGGCCGAACGTGATCACATCGCGCTGCGGGTGCGTCACGATGCCAACCTGATTTTCCTGGTGGACCGCGTGGATGCGATGGCCGCGCCGCACTACGGGGTCGATCTGTTGGAGCACTCCGCGGATATCCGGCGCCGTGTGTCGGCATTGGCCGGCAGCCTGTTTGCCCCCGACCTGGTTGAACTGTTTCTGCAGGCATCTGCATCCGATGCATTCTGGATGATGCTGGAGCCTCCGCACCTCGAGCGCTTCCTGTTTGATATGGAGCAACGTGCGGACTCGCGAGACCTGTCGCTGGACGAGGTGAAGCAGCTGGCGGGCATCTTTGCCCACGTGGTCGACGCCAAGAGCGCGTTCACCGCGATGCATTCCTACGGCGTGGCCCGCCTGGCGCGCCATCTCGCGGTACTTGCGGGACTGGAATCACTGCAGGTCGAGAAGATCGAGATCGCCGGGCTGCTGCATGATGTGGGCAAGCTGCGGATTCCCGACGAACTGCTGGAGAAGGCCGGGCCCCTGACGGACGAAGAGACCCGCGTCATGCATCGTCACAGCTTCGAGACCTACCAGGTGCTGCGGCGTATCGACGGTCTGTCCGATATCGCGTTGTGGGCGGCATACCATCACGAGACGCCGGATGGGCGTGGCTATCCGTTTCGGCGTCAAGGTGAGGACCTGGGCGTCGAGGCACGGATCATTGCCGTGGCGGACGTGTTTCAGGCCCTGGCCCAGGACCGCCCGTATCGCCACGCGATGGATGTCCAGGACATCATGCTGGTGCTCAGCCGATTCGTCGCTGCCGGCAAGCTCGATCCGCAGGTCGTGGCGCTGGTCGAGGCCAATCTCGACAGCTGCTACAGCGCCGCACATCCGGCGAGTGCCGCCGCGCAATGCACGGCGCCGGGAGCGACCGCAGGCTGACCTGCCCGCGCTCCAGTCAGCTGCCGGCCGCCTCGCGTCCGGCCGGCACTGCTACGCGGCCCGATTCGCCCAGCAACGGCACCAGTCCCGACCAGACGTTGTCGAGGATACGCGGCTGGGCCGAGGCGCCCGGGTGAATTCCGTCGGCCTGCATCAGTTCCCTCGTCTCGGCGACACCTTCGAGAAAGAACGGCACCAGCGCAACTTCCTCGTCTTGCGCCAAATCCAGGAAGATGCGGTGGAACTTCTCGCCAAAGGCCTTGCCATAATTGGCCGGTAGCTTGATACCCAGCAGCAGCACGGAGGCCCCGGTGGCGCGCCCCTGGCGGATCATCTCGCGCAGGTTTTCCGCTGTCTGCTGTGGTGCAAACCCGCGCAGGCCGTCGTTGCCGCCGAGTGCGATGATCAGCACGGCGGGGGCTTCGCGCTCCAGGGTTGCCGGCAGGCGCGACAGGCCGCCGCGCGTGGTGTCGCCGGTGATGCTGGCATTGATCACCTCGTAATCGAGTCCAAGTGCGTGCAGCCGCTGCTGCAGCAATGCCACCCAGCCCTGTTGCCGGGTAATTCCGTAGGCCGCGCTGAGGCTGTCGCCGAGGACGAGGATCTTGGCCGTCGCGCCGGCGCGCAGCGGCACCATGCCAACAACAAAAAGCAGGAAGATGGAAAATACGGTTCGCATAGCAGCCACGTCGCTGGGTAAACAGGTACGGATGTCGGATGGCAGGGTCCTCGACATACTCTCGGCGATCGACATGCAGGTCAATGCCGGTGAGGCGGTTGCCATCCTCGGGCCGTCCGGCTCTGGCAAATCCACCCTGCTCGGACTGCTTGCCGGCTTGGACCAGCCAAGTCACGGCCGGGTTTCACTGCTCGGGAACGATCTTGGAGACATGGACGAGGATGCGCGCGCTGCGCTGCGCGCCGGTCGCGTCGGCTTTGTCTTTCAGTCGTTCCAGCTGTTGCCCGGGATGACGGCACTGGAGAACGTCGCGCTGCCGCTGCAGATAGGACGTCGGCGCAGTGCCCGCAGCCAGGCCGAGGCATTGCTGCGTGAGGTCGGCCTGGGCGAGCGCCTGTCGCATCTGCCGCGCCAGCTATCGGGTGGCGAGCAGCAGCGCGTGGCCCTGGCGCGCGCATTCGCCGGCGACCCGGCGATACTGTTCGCCGACGAGCCTACCGGCAACCTGGATGCGGACAGCGGGCAGCGCATCATCGACCTGTTGTTCGGCCTGCGTGACCGCGTCGGCTGCACCCTGCTTCTCGTTACCCATGATCAGCAGCTCGCGGCGCGCTGTGACCGCGTGCTGCGCCTCGATGCAGGCCGGCTCGTGGGTGCGCCGTGAGCGCGGCTGTGCTGGCGTTCGGTCATTGGCGTGCAGCATTGCGCGACCCGGGCCTGCGTCTGCTGGTGATTGCCGTCGTGGTGGCGGTGGCGGCCTTGAGCTCGGTGGCTTTTTTTGCCGACCGGGTGGAGCGTGCATTGATACTGCAGGGCGCAGCCCTGATGGCTGCCGATCTGGCCGTCGAGCAGGGCGAGCCCATCCCGCAGGCCTGGCTGGACAAGGCCGATGCGCTGGCGCTGCGTCGCGCACGGATCCTGACCTTTCCCAGTGTCATCATCGCCAACGACCGTCCGCTGCTGGTGCAGGTGAAGGCTGTCGAGGCGCCTTATCCCCTGCGCGGTCAACTGCGCGTCGATACGCCGCAAGGCGAGGTGTCGCAGGTACCCGTGCCCGGGGCTGCGTGGCTCGAGGGTCGTCTGCGAGATCGTCTGGGGGCGCAGATCGGCGTCACCGAAGTCGGGCTTGGTGAACTGCAGTTGCGCGCCGCCGGTGTGCTGGTGGACGAGCCCGACCGTGGTGGCAACCTGTTCCAGCTCGCCCCACGTCTGATGATGGCCTACGACGATGTGCAGCACAGCGGCCTGCTGGGGCCGGCCAGCCGGGTCAAGTACCGTCTGCTGTTGGCCGGCGACGCGGCGCAGCTGCAGCAGATGCGTGCGTGGCTCAGTGAGCGCCTGCCGCGGGGCAGTGAGCTGGCGGATCTGGAAAACGCACGCCCGGAACTGCGCACCGCGCTGGAGCGTGCGCGGCGTTTCCTCAGTCTCGCGGCCCTGTGCGCGAGTCTGCTGGCGGGGGTGGCGATCGTGCTGGCGACGCGCCGCTACGTCGACCGCGCGCTCGACGGTGCGGCGGTGTTGCGTACCCTTGGCATGAGCGCGGCGGCGGTGCTGCGCTGGCATCTCGTGCAGCTGTTGCTGGTCGTGGTCGTGGCCACTGCGCTGGGCAGTCTTGGCGGCCTGCTGGGTCAACAGGCCCTGGTCAGCGTGCTCGGTGACTGGTTCGGTGAAACCCTGCCTGCGCCGGGCCTGCGCCCGGTGCTGGTCGGCCTGCTGTTTGGCCTGAGCATGGCGCTGGGCTTTGCCGTACCGACGCTGTTGCGCGTGGGCAGGGTGCCGCCATTGCGGGTGCTGCGCCGCGAGATCGAAGCGCCGGGCCTTGCCGCCTGGGCGGTCTGGGTGTTGGCCGCCGGTGGGTTTTTCGGCCTGATGGTCTGGCAGGTACAGGATCTGCGCCTGGCTGGCGGCATGGCCCTGGCGCTGTGTGCGGCGCTCGCCGTGTTGATGCTGGCGGGTCGGATGTTGTTGCTGGCGCTAACGCCGCTGAGGCGTGCCGGTGGCAATGCTGCATTGGGGCTGGCGGCGCTTGCCCGCTACCCGCAGCTGACCCTGCTGCAGCTGGCTGGATTCGGCCTCGGCATCACGCTGCTCCTGCTGCTGGCGGTGGTCCGTGTCGACATCATCGACGCCTGGCAGCGCAGCCTGCCGGAGCAGGCGCCGAATCATTTCCTGATCAACCTGCAGCCCGAGGAACGAACGGCGTTGGCCGGGTTGCTGCAGGCGCGGCAGATCCCCAATTCCGGTCTGTACGCCATGGCGCGTGCACGCCTGGTCGCCATCGGCGATCGGCAGGTCGATCCGGAGGGATACACGGACCTGCGCGCACGACGTCTCGCCGCACGGGAGTTCAACGTCGGTTTCAGTGGCGAGATGCAGCGCGACAACCGTATCCAGGCCGGCCGATGGTGGACGCCGGATGAGCCGCCGCGGGCGCAGTTCTCGGTCGAGGAAGGGTTGGCGCAGAGCCTGGGTATCCGGTTTGGCGATACCCTCACCTTCGATGTGGCTGGACAGACTGTGCGCGCACCGGTCACCAGTCTGCGTTCGGTCGCGTGGGATTCGTTCAACGTGAACTTTTTCGTGGTCGCACCGCCGCAGATGGCGCTGGACCTGCCGGTCACCTACCTGACCAGCCTGTATCTCGACCCGGCTTCGGAAGGCCTGACCGTCGAAATGGTGAAGCGGTTTCCAGCGGTCTCGGTGATCGACGTGCGGCCGATCCTTGCCCAGGTGCGGGCGATCATGGAGCGCGGCGCCCTGGCGGTCGAGATGGTCTTCGTGTTCACGCTGATCGCGGCGGCGCTGGTCAGCGTTGCGGCGGCCCAGGTCAGCCGCGACGAGCGCGCTCGCGAGGTGGCGATCATGCGCACCCTGGGGGCCTCGCGGCGGCGTCTGCTCGGCGGCCTGCTCGCCGAGTTTGGGCTGCTCGGGTTGGTCGGCGGACTGCTGGCAGCGGGATTGGCGAGCGTCAGTGGCTATGTCATCGCGGTCGAATTGTTCGAGTTGCCGGGGCGCGTCAGTCCCAATGTGTGGTGGTTGGGCATTGGCGGTGGCACCGTGGTGGTCAGCCTGGTCGGTTGGCTGGCCACGCGCCGTTTGCTTGGCGTACCACCCTTGCAGGTGCTTAACTCAGACTAACAGCGCATACCCGGCCCTTGGGCCACGGTAGTGGTATGGCGCGCACGCCTGGCGCTGGGGGAGCGGCCACAGATGATCGTCGAATGTTTCGCCCGCCGGCTGATGGCGCCATTTCAAGGCGTTCTGCAGGTCATCCGCGTGGGTGACGGCGAGGCAGAGAGCACCGACGGCGTCAACTGGGTGCTGTATGCCGCGCACCCCGACATCCTTGCCCACTCAGGACTCTCCGAGGTGCGATTTGGCACCTGGACGGGCGATTTCGGTCTGCGACGCGCGATGGTGCGTGGCACCGCAGCCGGCGGCCTGATCGAGCGCATCGGCGAGCCGTTGATCGGGGCGCTCGAGGCGTTTGCCAGGCAGACGCCATTTCCTCTGCAGGATCGGCGCGAGTATTGGCTGCTGGATGCGCAGACGCACGAGCCGCTGGTGCTGATCGACAGCCGCCTGTGTGACGAGCCGGTCCCGCCGGCAGTGCAGCCGCGCTGGCTGCCAGGCAAGGCCGCAGGTGATGAGTTCGCCGGCCTCGCCGAACTCGAAGACCTGATCGCACGACGCGCCGGCCGGCGCCCCGTAGCCGAGTGGTTCGAACGTGACGCTGACGGCCACGGTAGCGGTCCAATGCACGGCCGTCATGCGGCCGAATTCTTCCCACGGTTTCTGCTGACCACCAATTGGCCCGAGCAGCGGCAACGGGTGCTGGCTGAGGCCTTTATCGACTGGTGGGCGCCGGCGCTGCTGCAGTTGCACCACCTTAGCGATCCCGAGCGAACCCGTCTCGAACGGGCAGCTGCGCGTCGCGCCTCCGCCCTCGCAAGGTTGTTTCGCCTGTACCCCAAGACCATGGATGAGCGCCTGATCCGGGTCGCCCGCGTGCAGGCGCGAATGCAGTCCTCACACGAGACCGCCGCTCACTACGAGGAGCCGTTTCTTTGGATGGAGTGAGCCCTCCGGCACACAGGCGGCTGCTGCTGGTCACCGGAGACCGGGCCTGGGGCGAGGCCTGGGCGACGCGCCAGCTCGTGTCAGATGATTTCGCCGATACGTTGTGGATTGCGTCGACCGCGGGTCCGGGTATTGCCGCCGTTGCAGCGCGCAAGGCGGTACAGCACCTGGGCGGTGAATGCCGTCTGTTGGTGGTCGATGCCCACCAGGGGTTCAATCCCGATGCCTTCGCCGCCGCGCTCGGCACACTGCGCGGTGGCGGCGATTGCGTGGTAATGGCACCGGCACTGGCGGACTGGCCGTCGTTCGACGACCCGGACAAGGCGCGTTTTGCGGCGTATCCACACGAGATCGGGGATATGCAGGGGCATTTCCTTGCGCGCCTGTGCAGGTTGTGGCGTGACGCTCCGGGGGTGCATATCGTCACGCCACAGTCGCCAGTCACGCTGCGCATGGCGCCGCCTGCCGCCGTCGCGTTTCAGCTGAGCAATGACCAGGCGGCAGCGGTCGCCGCCGTCGAACGCGTTGCTCGGGGGCATGCACGGCGTCCGCTGGTGCTCACCGCAGATCGGGGGCGTGGGAAGTCGACGGTCCTGGGGGTGGCGGCCGCCAGACTGCTGGCGGCCGGGTTGCCGCGGATCACCGTCGTCGCGCCGCACCGCACCGCGGCGGCGACCTTGTTTCGCCACGCGATGGCGCATGCCGGGCAGTCATTGCACGAGGTTGCCGACGTACCGATCGGCACCGGGCAGCTGTGTTTCCGTCTCCCTGCCGATTGCCTGGCCGAGACGCCCGGCGGTCTTGGCCTGGTGATGGTGGACGAGGCGGCGGCAATCCCGGTCGGTGTGCTGGCGCAGCTGCTCGAAAACCACAACCGGCTGGTGTTCGCGTCGACCGTGCATGGCTACGAGGGCAGTGGGCGCGGTTTCGAACTGCGTTTCAAGTCCACACTGGATCGGCTGATGCCTCAGTGGCGGAGCCGGCAGCTGACGCAACCGCTGCGCTGGGCCGCAGATGACCCGCTGGAGGCACTGCTCAACCGCGCATTTGTGCTCGATGCCGACCTGGAGGATCTTCCCGACGAGCAGGATGCCGACGTGCGGATCGACAAGGTCGACCAACGGCAACTCGCTGCCGACGAGCCCTTGCTGCGCCGTGTGTTCGGCCTGCTGGTGAACGCTCATTACCAGACGCGGCCCTCCGATCTGCGCCAGCTGCTCGACAACCCGGACGTGCACCTGTGGCTGGCGCGTCGCGGCGGATTGGTGGCCGGCGTGCTGCTGGCGATCACGGAGGGCGGGTTCGATGCGCCGATGGCGGCGAAGGTGCTCGACGGCGGGCGTCGCCCGCGTGGCCACCTGCTGGCGCAGTCGCTGGCGGTGCACGCCGGGCTCGATGCCTGCCTGGGGCAGCGCGTGTTGCGCATCCAGCGCATCGCCGTGCACCCGGCGTTGCGGCGTCGCGGTATCGGCGGTCTCCTGTTGGATGCCGTGGCGCAATGGGGCAGTGCGAATTCCGCAGATCTGCTCGGTTGCACGTTTGGCATTGAGCGCTCGCTGCTCGACTTCTGGCAGGCGGCCGGGTTCGCCGCGGTGCGCCTCGGCGTGCGGATCGATCCTGCCAGTGCGGCGCATTCACTGTTCATGCTGCGTGGCCTCGGTGAACGGGGGAGCACGCTCACGCGCGAGGCCGGACAGCGTTTTCTCGCCGCGCTTCCCTGGACGCTCGGGGCGGGTCTGCGAGACCTGGATAGCCACCTGGCGAGCCTTCTGCTGCAGGGCCGCGATTGTGCTGATTTGCCCCTGACGGCGGACGACGTGGTCGCGATCGAGCGCATCGCCGGCGGTGCAAGGCAGCCGGCGACCGCCGACGCCATCCTGTGGCGGGCGGTGGTCCGGCTTGCAGCGTCTGTCAACGGCCAGGGGGACGGTCTGGCACTGCTCGTCGCCTGGCAGCTGCAGCACCGCACCACGGCGCAGATTTGTGCCGCTTTTGCGGTCTGCGGACGTGAGGCACTGGAGGACCATCTGCGCGATGTGCTCGTACAGCATAGGAATATCTTCCTGTCCAGCGGTTGACGGGGGTGCACCCGCGACCTAAATTCGCGCAAAACATAACCACAAGAGGAGGTTCAGATGCTGAATGTTGGAGACCAGGCGCCCGAGTTCGTTCTGCCCGATGCCGACATGACGATGACCGATTCAGCGAGCCTCGGCGGCAAACCCTATGTCGTGTACTTCTACCCCAAGGACGATACCCCTGGCTGTACGATGGAAGGCATCGAATTCACCGAGTTGATGGGCGATTTTGAGGCACTCGGTGTCGCTGTGGTCGGTGTCAGCAAGGACACCTGCGTCAGCCACGCGGCGTTCCGCGACAAGTACGGTCTGAGCATCCAGCTGGTCGCCGACGTCGAAGGGCAACTGTGTGATGCCTACGGTGTCTGGCAGGAAAAAGAAAAGAACGGCGAGAAGAAGATGGGTATCGTGCGTTCGACGTTCATCGTCGATGCCGACGGGATCATCCGTCATGCCTTGTACGACGTGAAGCCCAAGGGCCACGCCGAGCAGGTACTGGAACTGGTACGCGCGCTCTGACGTTGCGCGGCAACGCAACGCCGGCGCCCTGTCCGAGCCAGCTCACTCCAGCAGTTTCTTCATGCCCTTGATCACGATATCGGCGTAACTGACGATACCGATCACCTCGCGGTTCTCGACGACCGCGGCGCGGTTCAGGTGGTTGCGCTCGAACAGCCTTGCGCAGTAACGGATGTCCATGTTCGGGTCGACCCCGATCAGCGGCTTGTTCATGATCTCGTAGACATTGACCCGCTCCGGTGCCCGGTTCTTGGCCAGCACGTCGGTTGCGATGTCCTCCAGTTCGACGATCCCGTATTCGTCGTTGTCGTTGCGCTTGCGCACCACCAGGGCCTTGGTGTCGATGTGTTTCATGTCGCGCAATGCGTCGGCCACAGTTGCCAGGCCGTCGACCATGTCGAATTCGACCTTCATGACGTCGCGCACCCGGACCA
>ERZ795048.1793-NODE-1793-length-18480-cov-8.338616_pt1 | contig 18480 bp, 15 predicted proteins | sample MGYA00375132_ERZ795048 | MGnify/ENA primary metagenome ERZ795048 (study PRJEB30177, sample SAMN05720225) | activated sludge metagenome | isolation source: Anaerobic digester | place: Hong Kong | collected 2014-12-17 ...
GGTGAGCCTGAAATACAGTTCAATGTCCGCGGGATTAATTTCAAGGGCTTTCCGGTACAGGGCTTCCGCTTTCCCGGGTTCACCGGCTTTTTCCGACTTTTCCGCGTCTTTGATAAAAGGAATGCTTTTATCTCTGCACAGTGAGTAGCTTTGCTGCAGATGGTATTCCGCCTGTTTCTTCTCACCGTTACGGATGTAATAGGGAACCAGTTTCAGGTGCGCGGGTGCCAGTGAAGGGTCAAGGGCGGCCGCCTTTTTAAAATGGATGAATGCCTTTCCTGACTGATAGAAGTACTCGTGAAGATTGCCTGCTTTCAGGTGAATCTCCGGCTGGGCGTCTGATATTTTCAGGGATTTTTTGTAATATCTGAAGGCCTTCAGTACATCTTTTTTCAGCATGTATATGTCGGCAATTTTGTTTGCCGCCTCATTGAGTTTCGGGTTTATTTCCAGGGCCCGTGAGTAATCCTCAAGGGCGAATTTATAGAGACGCGCGTTGTACTGCACGGTCCCCCTCCGGTAGAAGTACTCCCAGTCTGCGGCAGTCAGGGAGCCCGTTGCCGCAAGGAGGAACGGGATCACGAATGTGCGGAAAATGGTATTCATTCCAGCAGGATGCCGTGGGTTTTTATTTTTTTCAATAAAAAAAGGTGTGCGGTGTTATGTCGCAGCGATTTTTTGATAATATATTGATTTTTATTATTGACTTTTCCGGGGCAAAAATTTTTAATGCATGAGTTCTTAAGTGGTCAGGTAGCTCAGTCGGTAGAGCAGGGGACTGAAAATCCCCGTGTCGGCGGTTCGATTCCGTCCCTGACCACATTATTTTTTTCCTCCCTGATGTTCCTGTCACACAATACCTTTATTATCCCATACCATTACTGTTTATCAGTATTCGGATGATAGTTCCACAGTACATGAATCCGTGTTCTTTCTTCATCAGAGAACAGGGCGGCTTTATCCCCATGTAGTTGCGGCGCCGAAATTATACCGTTCCTCCCATGAAATTCCAACGGGCTGAAGCCCGTTGTCCTGATGGAGCGTATATCTGCCTGTACCATCACACTCCGTTCGTTTTTTAGCGGTCTCTGAAAAAATAAAAAAATGTCATTGCGTCACAGTCTTTCCCGTGATGATGTAGTCACGAAGATAAGAGGTTCCGGGATTACAGTATGAAATGTGAGAATGCAGTGTCCTTTGTGAAGCGGTATTTCTATGTTCCGGTTTTTGTTCTGCTTGTTCTTGCCGGTACCGTGGAACCGCTTTTCTCCGGAGAGATTACTTTACATGGACGGGTTCTCCGGGTCTATGACGGGGACACAATAAAGGTGCAGCTTGATGACGGGAAAAAGGTAGTGGTTCGGTTCCTCGGGGTGGATACCCCTGAGTCATACAAGAGGAGGTATGGGTACACGGAATACCTCGGTGACAGGGCGTCACTGTTCGCCAAAAGGGAGCTGAGCAGAAAGAACGTAGTCCTGAAAACCATCTCAGACGGAAGGACTTATTCCAAAGACCGCCATGGCCGCGTTCTGGCCTATGTATTCCGCGGTGGTGACGATATATGCGCGCTGCTCCTGAAAAACGGCCTTGCCCGGGTATACCGCAAAAGTCCCTGTTCACGGCACCGGGAGTTTCTGGAATATGAGGCCGGGGCGAAGCGTGAGGGTCTGGGTATATGGGACAGGGAACAGGAAAGGAGTTTCTACAGGACGCAGTTTCGCGCGCATCCGAACAAGTATCTGCTCCTCTGGTTCTGGGAGCATGACCGTGATTTTCTGCGTGAGGTCCTGTGCGGCAGGTAGGGAGAGTTCCCTGCGCGGAGCTGTATCGACCCGTGTGAGTAAAAAAAAATTTATGATTGCGTTATATTGATGTGTTGATATTAATTATTTGTTACATGCAAATTTCAGTTGATTTTTTTCGTGGTCATGGATTGTATAATTATATAGCAGGGAGAACACGCGGATTATATATTCACATATTTATTCCTTCTCCGCCGGTGGTTCCGGCGTTAAAAAATAATTACCCGTAACAAACTTATATTTACTTCTTTAAGGAGGCTCTACATGGCTATTGTAGAATGGAAAAAGGATGAAACTGTTGCCATACTTACCATGAACAACGGTGAAAACAGGCATAATCCCGACTGGTCAGAAGCGATGATGACAGCTTTTGATGAAATGGTGGCTGACGAAGAGGTCAAGTCCCTTGTTATTACATCCAGCGACCCGAAAAACTGGAACCTTGGTGTTGACCTTGCCTGGATGGGACCGATGATGGAGAAAAACGATCTCGAAGGTATCAGCAAATGGCTTATCCGGAATAACGATGTCTTCAGGTTTGTCCTGATGGCGCCGTTTCCCACTATTGCTGCGATTACCGGTCATGCGTTCGGTAACGGGGCGATGCTTGCATGCGCCTGCGATTTCAGGTTCATGAGAAAGGACAGGGGTTACATGTGCTTTCCCGAGGTTGATATCCACATTCAGTTTACCCCGTCAATGATCGAGTGGGTACGCAAGGCGATGCCGTATCATTTCTTCCTGGATATGAAATGGTCCGGACGGAGAGTAGGCGCCGAGGAACTGGCGCAGCACAACATTATCCGCAAGGCATGCGACGGTCCTGAGGAGACCCTGCAGGAAGCGATTGCCTACGCAAAGACCTTTAATAAACCCCGTCAGACGCTTGTTGAAATGAAGAAACGCACATTCAAGCACATCACTGACAAAATGGAAAATGAAGACATGAAATACCTGAAGCCGCCGGTATTCATGTTTACGCCGTAGTCTTTGTGTTTCGTGTAATTTGCAGACTATGCGGGCCGCAGTGGCAACACTGCGGCCTGTTTTGTTTCCTGTGACTTCTGCAATCTTTCTTGACAAAATTTTTCGAGAGACAGATATTCTATGGATTCATTGCGCGGCATTGTTCCATGAAAATTGTTCATATGAAAACAGGAGTAGAGAATGCTTGATCCAAAACTGATACGAGAAGAACCGGAACTCATCCGGAATGTATTGAAAAACCGCAACATGGAGGGGGTTGTTGACCTTGACCTGCTGGGGGCCATTGACAATGAACGGCGCACAATAATTTCGAAATCTGATGAACTCCGGGAGACAAGGAACCGTGTCTCAAAGGAGATAGGGAAGCTGAAATCGAAGGGCGGGGACGCGTCGGAAATAATGCAGGAAGTGCAGCGCGTCAACGAGTCCATTAAGGAACTGGAGGGGCAGCTCGAATCCGTGAACGCGCGGTTCGAGGACATGGCGCTCTCCCTCCCCAACATCCTCGACAGCTCCGTGCCGGTTGGAAAGGACGAGAGCGATAACCTGGTCGTGCGGGAATGGGGCGGGAAACCCTCGTTCAGTTTTCAGCCGAGGCCCCATTACGAGATCGGGACAGAACTGGGAATCCTTGATTTTGAGCGCGGGGTGAAACTCGCGGGTACGAGGTTTTATGTGTACCGGGGCCTTGCGGCGCGGATGGAACGTTCAATAATAAATTTTATGGTGGACCTTCACACTGAAGAACACGGGTACACCGAGACCTTCGGCCCTTTTATTGTTAACGATGAAAGTATGACCGGTACAGGACAGTATCCGAAATTCCAGGATGAATATTACCGTATTGACCGCGACGGTCTGTCCCTGATCCCCACGGCGGAAGTGACCCTTACCAACCTGTACCGTGACGAGATACTTGAGAAAGAGGACCTCCCGGTTTATATTACAATGCAGTCCTCCTGTTTCCGGCGTGAGGCCGGTTCCGCCGGCCGCGATACACGGGGCCTTATCCGGGTGCACCAGTTCCAGAAGGTGGAGCTGGTGAAGTTTGTTGAGCCGGAAACCTCATTTGATGAACTTGAAAAACTTACTGCGAACGCGGAGGAGGTGCTCAAACGCCTGAACCTGCATTACCGGGTCCTGCTTCTCTGCAGCGGGGACACCTCGGCATCCTCGGCGAAGACCTATGACATCGAGGTCTGGATGCCCGGCCTTGACCGGTATGTGGAAATATCATCCTGCTCAAATTTTCTCGACTACCAGGCGCGGCGCGCGAAGATCCGTTACCGGGCGGAGAAGGGGCAGCGGCCGTCGTTCCTTCATACCCTGAACGGTTCCGGCCTTGCCGCCGGCAGGACACTCGCGGCGGTCATGGAAAACTATCAGCAGGAAGACGGCACCATCGCGATCCCTGAGGCCCTGAAAAAATACATGCAATGATCACCCTGGAGAAAGAACAACTTGACTGGCTCATGATCCGCCAGTCACTGTCCCTTTCCCTGTATACGGGAAAGCCGTGCCGTATTACGGGGGGATTTTCATGGCTCATGGAGAACCCGGATTTCCGGGGGCTCATGTCGGATTTCGAGAATATTTTTCATGAGGCGGCATTCGGTTCTCTCTCCGTGGAGGGTGATGATGTCCTCTGTGCTCCCGCTCCGGGGCGCTTCGGGAATTTCAGGTTTGCCACACACCAGCAGTCATCGGCAATTGAAGTGCTGCTGCTCCTGCTGCCTGTCCTCTCGGCGCAGGAGTTCCGCTCAAAGCTGGAGATCCGCGGGGTGACTCATTCAGGTCTTTCATATCCCACAAGTTTTATGAAGGAAACGCTTCTTGAAATTCTGGAGAAGATGGGATTTTTTGCAAGCTGTAATCTGCGTCGATTCGGCTTTACCGGCTCCCTGGGGGGAGAGCTGGAGAGCAGGGTATATCCTGCGGAGAAGATAAAATTTGACATTTCCGGGCGGGTCGATATTACCGGCATCATCGGTGCGAGAATTTACATATCGGGCCTGGACACCATCCACGCCGAAAAGGAGAAATCCGCGCTGAAGGAAAAGACCGGTGTTCCGGAAGGTTCAATCTCCATTATGCAGATTGTTGATGCCGACGGCCCCGGCAATATAATTGAAGTGTACTACGGCACATCCCTTGTACCCATGGTGATTTCCCATATGGTCCCTGTCCATGACGGCGATGGGAACATGGTGTTTCATGAGGAATTTGTTGACGCGGCAATGAATGAAATAACGCACCGGTGCAACAATTTCCGCATAAAAAAAATGCTCCCCGAATCAGTGCTCCGTGAAATCCTTCCCTACGCGGCGCTGACCGGCTCCACGATTGAAATTCCTGAAGGCTATGAAAAGGCTTCAAAAACAAGTTCCCTAATCCGCCAGTTTATCTGACCTTTATTTTTCTTGACACTTCACTGTTTATACGTGTACCTTAAATTGAAGTTGTGTAACGTGGAAATTCGTTGTTTTATTTATAAAACAGGGTATAATGACGGTATTGCATGAGTTTTTTTTCTGTAGAAAAAAATTTTTTTTGAAAAAATCATGATTTTTTGTATTTTCACGGAAGAAGAATCTGCATATTACAAGTGGATACCATGTGTAGAGTTGAGAGAGCAGTATGAAGTGTGAACGGTGTAAAAAGAGAGATGCGACGATTCATCTCACTGAAATTATAAAAAATGTGAAATCAGAATTTCACCTCTGCGAGGAGTGTGCCCGGATAATAGGTGTGAACTCAAAGTTTTCAAACTTCTCACTGTCGGTTCCCGACATGCTTTCATTTCTTGATCTTGATGATGCCGGTGATGTCGTCGATACAAACATGTGCATGCATTGCGGAATATCCTTTGTTGATTATAAAAAGGCGGGAAAGCTGGGATGTCCTCATTGCTACAGGTATCTCAAGCAGGGAATTGATTCTGTAGTGAAAAGCTATCATGACAGTATTCGACATGTAGGGAAAGTGCCATGCAATTATGTTGAAATAGAGGAGGGAGATACGTGCCTCCTCGAAAATGACGGCCCCGGAGAACAGGAACGCGTGTCCAGGCAGGAACTGCAGAAAATGCTCGATGACGCGGTATCGGAAGAGAGGTATGAGGATGCGGCGGTGCTGCGTGATAGAATAAAGGAGATCGAAGTAGCTAATGGAAGGAAGCAGTAGCAATGTTCGAAGAACTTCTACAGAAAAAAGGATTCTGGTCACATAAAGGTCCTTCGGGCGACATTGTGCTCTCAACACGGGTGCGCCTCGCAAGAAATATACCATCATTGAATTTTCCTCACCGTCAGAGCCGCACAGAATTTTCCCTTATTCATTCCATCATTGAGCGGTTCGCGTCAGAGTCAATATTCCGGGACAATGTTCGTATCCTTGATGTGCATTCATTTGCAGATGATGACAGGCGCTTCCTTCGTGAAAGGAACCTTATCACCAGCGAGCTGGAATCCGCACAGTACGGCCTTGCGGTCGTTGACAATGATGAGGAATTTGTGGTCATGGTCAACGAGGAGGACCATTTCCGTATCCAGGTGATAGAGCCGGGGTTTCAGCTTATGAAAGCATACCGTCTGGCTGACAGGATTGACAATGAGCTGAACAGGTTTGTGGCTTATGCCTGGTCAAATGAGTTCGGCTACCTTACCGCCTGTCCTTCAAATATCGGCACAGCGCTGAAGGCTTCAGTGATGCTGCACCTCCCCCTCATTTCCCTGGCAAACATGGTCCTGGACGCGGTGAAGCGGCTCAGGGAGAAGAAAATTGATATAAAGGGAGTTGTGGGAGAGGGTACTGATACTGTGGGAAACATGTTTATCATCGCCAATCAGACCTCCCTTGGTGTTTCAGAGGTTGATATAATTGAGCGTGTCGATGAAGCAGCAAGGACCCTCATAGACATGGAAGACGAAAGAAGGGACGCGATACTGGGTAACTCCGGCTATGCCGTGGAAAATATCGTATGGCGTTCATACGGGATATTGAAATACAGCAGGAGCATCAGCTATATTGAATCAATTAATCACCTGTCTCACATCAGGCTCGGTGTCGTGTTATCGTACATAAAAAATATTGATTTATACAAAATTAATGATTTAATGGTTAATATGCAGTGGTCTCATCTGCAGCGCATCGCGGGAAAGGCATTTGTGAGTTCAGATGAGTGTGATGTGTTCAGGGCGGACTATTTAAAACAGATATTGGAGTAATGAATCAGTATGGAAATGTTTGATTTTACCAAGAGATCGCGGAAAGTCCTTGAAGTGTACGCACAGTCCGAGGGGAGGCGTCTCGGCTCAGATTCCCTGGGCCCTGAGCATGTAATGCTTGCTCTTCTCAAGGATGAAGACTCCGTAGCTGCGAGAATATTAAAAATATTGAAAATAAATTTTGACCTCCTTCGGCGGAATATTGAGGTGGCGGTAAGAAAATCAGGATCCACCATAATTCTCGGCAATGTGCCGATAAATGCCCGGTTTTCACGGATCATAGATCTTGCAAAGGAGGAGGCCCGTAAACTGAAAAACGGTTATATCGGGACAGAGCACCTCCTGATGGCGCTGTTTATGGACGGTACCTGTGTGGGGCTGGACGCCCTTATTGCCAACGGTATTGACTATAACACTGTGCGCAATGAGGTTCTGAAAATACTCGGCGTGAAGTCGCAGCCCCTGTATTCAGGAAAGGCATCTGACAAAACCAAGACCCCCTCTCTTGAGGAGTTTGCGCAGGACCTCACCCAGCTGTCAAGGGACGGACGGATAGATCCTGTGATTGGCCGTCAGAATGAAATTGAGCGGGTAATCCGTATCCTTACACGCAAGACCAAAAACAATCCCATACTGATTGGTGAAGCCGGTGTGGGGAAGACCGCCATTGTTGAAGGCCTTGCCCAGAGAATTTGTGAAAAACAGGTGCCGGAGTCACTCCAGAACATGCGGGTCATGGTGCTTGATATCGCTTCAGTTGTGGCGGGGACAAAATACCGCGGTGAATTTGAAGACCGCCTTAAAAGGATAATGAAGGAAATTAAAAGCTCCGACGATGTGATCCTTTTCATTGACGAGCTGCACACCATAATAGGTGCAGGTGCCGCTGAAGGGGCCATTGACGCCGCAAATATGCTCAAGCCCTCTCTTGCCAGGGGTGAGCTGCAGTGCATCGGCGCCACTACCCTGAATGAATACCGCATGTATATTGAAAAGGACAGCGCCCTTGAGCGCCGGTTTCAGCATGTCCTCGTTGATGAACCAACGGTGGAGGAAACCATTGATATTCTTCAGGGCATTCACAGCAGGTATGAAGCGTTCCATAAGGTAAAGTACACAGGCGAGGCCCTTGAGCGGGCGGTATTTCTCTCGGACAAATATATCCATGACCGGTTTCTTCCGGACAAGGCGATTGATATTATTGATGAAGCCGGTTCCAAGGCCCGGTATGATAACTGCGACAAGCCGGAAGATATTGACAGTCTGGAAAAAGAAATTGGCCTTCTGAACGAGCGGAAAAATGACCTGGTGAAAATGCAGGAATACGAGCAGGCCGCGGCGATCAGGGACCTGATCAACGAAAAGAAGACCCTCCTCACTGCCAAGATTAATGACTGGCAGCAGAAAATAAATGATTACGAGATTGTGGTTGATGTGGACCAGGTGGCGCTCATTGTGTCACAGTGGACCGGCATTCCCGTTGAGAAAATGGAGGAATCAGAATCGGCAAAACTTCTCCGGATGGAAGAGGAACTCCATGAGCGTATTATCGGCCAGGATGAAGCGATCAGTTCCATCAGCCGGGCCATCAGGAGGTCCAGGACAGGGCTGAAAAGCGCCAACAGGCCAATCGGTTCCTTTATCTTCCTTGGGCCTACGGGAGTCGGTAAGACCGAGCTCGCGAAGGCCCTCGCGGAATTCATGTTCGATGATGACACCGCACTTATCCGCCTCGATATGTCGGAATACATGGAAAAACATTCCGTGTCCAAGATTATCGGGTCCCCTCCGGGATATATCGGCTATGATGAAGGCGGGCAGCTGACTGAGAAGGTGAAGCGGAAACCGTATTCAGTTATCCTTTTCGATGAAATTGAGAAGGCCCACCCTGATATCTTTAATATACTGCTGCAGATATTTGAGGAGGGTGAACTGACGGACAATGCGGGCACCGTGGTCAGTTTCAGGGATGCGGTGATTATCATGACATCGAATGTTGGGAACCGTGATTTTCAGCACCGCAGCAAAATGGGTTTCCTTGAATCGGATGATTTCAGCCTGGCGGAAAGGGAGAAAGTTCTTGATGAACTGCGGAAGCTTTTTACCCCTGAATTTATCAACCGCCTCGACGAAGTGGTATATTTTCACAAACTGAACAGGGACCACATAAAGAAGATTGTTGACCTCATGCTGGACGAGGTGAATGAAAAACTTGAAGACCGGAGCCTTGAACTTGAGTTTTCAAAGAGTGTGAGGAAGTACCTTTCCGATTACGGCTTTGACGAGAAATACGGCGCCCGGTTCCTCCGCCGGACCATTCAGAATGAAATTGAGGATGCCCTCGCGACTGAAGTACTGAAGGGGAATTTTGAGAACTGCAGGAAACTTTTTGTGGGGCTCAAATCAAAGAAGATATATTTCAAGACCCTTGAAATGCACGATGATGTCAATGAGGATTCCGGCGGTCCGGAAGGTGTTGAAGAAAAGGAAAAGGTTGACATCACGTAAAAAAAATAAGAGGAAAAAGAGGAAATCATCCGAAAACCATCCGCACCGTGTTGATTTCTCCAAAACCCTGACGAACCTGAAGTCCCGTTTTTTTCTGCCGCGGTTTCTGAAGGAGATGAAGAAGCTGAAGATAGGGGGTATCTCCGGGGGGAACAGCCTCAGGCTTATTACTGACGGTGATACATGTTTCGGGGAATTTGTCAGGGCCATAAAGTCCGCAAAACTCAGCATAAATTTTGAAACCTACATATTCAACAGCGATGACATCGGGTGGATGTTCGCAGAGCTCCTTGTAAAAAAAGCAAAGGCCGGAGTAGAGGTAAATTTCATGTATGACGCGGTGGGGTGTGTCGCTTCGTCTCCCGCCATATTTAACTACATGCGTGCCGGCGGTGTCGAGGTCGTAAAGTATCACCCTTTTATCCCCTGGCGTAAATTCTGGAACATCAGTTTCCGCGACCACAGAAAAATTCTTGTGGTGGACGGCCGTATCGGTTACCTGGGGGGCATTAATATCGGCATGGAGTATGCCGGGGAACGGTATGGCGGGGGCAACTGGCGTGACTCCCATCTCCGCATTGAAGGGCCTGCGGTCCGGGAAATACAGTTTTTTTTCATGGAAAACTGGTTTCGTCACGGCGGGGCCATCGTTGACAGCGGGAAGCATTTTCTTCCTCTCCGTGAAAAAGGAAAGAAGCTGGTAATGGTCCTCAGCTCCAGTTCCAGAAAAAATATCCGTCCCATCAAGGAATCATATCTGTCCGCGATCAAATATGCCCAGCAGTCAATCTTTATTACCAACGCCTATTTTATCCCTGACGCGAAAGTCTACCGGTCCCTTATCCGCGCCGCGAAACGGGGGGTGGAGGTCATAATACTGCTTCCCGGAAAAAGTGATGTGAATGTTGTCCGGCACGCAAGCCGGTATCTGTATAAAAAATACCTGAAAAGCGGGATCAGGGTCTTTGAATATTCGCCGACGGTCCTCCACGCGAAAACTGCCGTCATTGACGGTATATGGTCTACTGTGGGATCTTCGAATATTGACAGACGGAGCTTTAAAAAAAACCTTGAACTGAATGCGATTGTACTGGACCAGAGCTTCGGAGGGGGCATGGAGGAGGTGTTTTTTCGTGACCTTGAGGTCAGTGTTGAGTACAGGCTTGAGAACTGGGAAAAACGTTCAATCCTGAATTATGCCCTTGAATGGCTCTGTTACCGGTTTAGAAACCTGATGTAGACGGTAACAGCACATTACAGGGACTGGATCGCGACAAAATATACAAAGACCCCGAGGCCGGCATACATGACCGCTTTGCTGGCAATAAACGCGCGGGTGTAGGACCGGGGAAGCTCCAGGGCCTTCATTTTTCTGAAGGTGATAATGTTGGTGATCACCATATACAGTACCAGGAGCCCGAAGTAGACCAGTGATATTGTTCTGTAGAGGTCAGGATACAGCTTAATAAGAAGAAAAAAGCTGAGAATGATAATGACGATTGGAATGAGAAACTGAAACCGGAATCCCGCAAACACGTCAATCAGGGCGCTGCGGGCCTGTTCATCGAGATGGCGGTTTGCCTTTTCGTTGAGAAACCTGCTGGCAAGAATTGTCACCACGAAAAATACAATTGCAATAATCTCCGGACTTTTCATCTCTCATTCCTTCCCTGAATTAATTCTGGTCTTTTTTTCCCTTCCGGCTGAAAAATCCCATTACTTTCTTTGCTATTGATTTCTTCGGGGCCTGCTGTACGGGCTGAGGTGCTGCAGTGTTACGCGGCGCTTCAGCGGCTGCAGGCCGGTTCTGTTTTCCGGGACGGCGGTTTTTTGAGTTTTGTGAGCGCTGATGCTGTTGCTGGTTCTGCTGCGGTTTTCTCTTTTTTGATGCCGGCCGCTGCCCCCGCTGTTCCTGTGCTTCCCGGTTCTGTGCTGCGGCTGCTCCCTGACGGGGGGCCTTTTGACTTTTCCTTTTTTCAGCAGGATGCTGCTTCTTTCCGCCTTCCCCTTCCGCAGCCCGTTCGTAGGAACGTCCTCCCGACCGCTGACCGGGACCTTTTCTTCCGCCGCCTCCGCGCTCCTGGCGTGCTCCCTGTGAGCGCTGGGGCCTTCCCCTTGAATCCCGGCGTTCCTTTGGTGGAACAATATAGTTCTTTTCGTAGAGCTCTTCATCGGCAACATCACTTTCAATCTTCACATTTGTGTATGATTCAATGGCCTCAAGTCCCCAGACAAATTCCTCGCATACAAGAGAAATGGCTGTCCCCGATTTCCCGACACGCGCTGTCCGCCCGATGCGGTGCACGTAATTTTCACAGTTTTCCGGAAGATCGTAATTGATGACAAGTTCAAGGTCGTTGATATGGAGCCCGCGCGCAGCGACGTCCGTAGCCACCAGGAAGGGGAGTGTCCCTTTTTTGACGGATTCAATGACCTGCAGTCTTTTTGACTGCGGGAGGTCGCCGATTATGTAGGTGGCGTTAAACCCGTTCCGTTTTAATGTTTCCGCGACCTCCACGGCGCGGTGTTTGGTATTGGTGAAAATTATGCCGTTTGCCGGATTCGTTTTCTTGAGTATCCCCAGAAGGAGGCTCATTTTTTCCTTTTTTCCCACATGGTACAGCTTCTGGAAAATATTTTCCACGGTAACCTGTTCCGGTTCAATCTCGATTTCTACGGGGTCATTCATGAATTCGTGAGCGATATTTTTTACCCTGGTGTCAAGGGTCGCGCTGAAAAGCATTGTCTGACGCTGTGACTGGTCCGGCATTTTGCGGAACAGTTTTTTTATATCAGGAAGGAATCCCATGTCAAAAAGCCTGTCAGCTTCATCGATGACAAACACCGAAAGGTCTCGCAGTGAAAGTTTTCCCGACATGGTGAAGTCAATAAGCCTCCCCGGTGTACCGATGATTATATCGACACCGTCCCGGAGCAGTTTTTCCTGCGTATTGTATCCGACACCGCCGTAAAACACCCCTATTTTGAGAGGAAGATATTTCCCCAGGAGATGGGCCTCTTTTTCTATCTGAACCGCGAGCTCCCGCGTTGGAGCGACGATAAGGGCCTTCTGCTTTTTTTCAGGCTCTTTCATGAACACCTGCATTATTGAAACAAGGAATGCTGCGCTTTTCCCTGTTCCTGTTTGTGACTGTACCGAGACATCCTTTCCCTGAAACGCATGGAGATAGGTTGCCTCCTGGACCGGCATGCACTCTATAAAGCCGGCTTCTTTGATGCCTTTCATGAGGTCATCGTGTAGGTCTAATTCTGTAAATTTCATAACCACCTGTTGTTCGTTGTTTTGAGGTATTTCACTGTATTCTATTCCGGTATGGAAACGGGATTATCTTTCTGCAGCAACACAGTCCAGTATGACAATTCGAAAATTCATAAGAGGAAAGAGGAATTGCGTAGCAAGATAGTTCCGGTTGTCTCTGAAGGGCACTATACTACCTCTAGAGATTAATTATAGCAATACTTTCATAATACTCCGGAAAATTCAATTATTAATACATATATTATATCAATAAAAATTCAAAATTATGCGATAATTTTTATCGTGAAAAAACGGCAATCCGGACCGGGATTTGTGTTTTTAAATAACGCAACATGAAAAAAGCTTTTGACAAAATGATCAAAACCATGTACATCAGTACAGCAATGATTGATATAATGGGATTGGCAGCGAATACGTTCATTGTCGGCAGGATCAGGTCTGTACAACAGTATACGAATACACAGTAATTATTGTGGTGTTACTGAAAGTATATATTCTCAACAGAGGTGAAATGGTATGAGAAAGTACAAAATTCCCGGGGTTACAATTTTTGAACCTACCCGAATTACAGGTTTACCGAACATCGAATTCGGAAAGAACATCATTATTGACAGTTATACCTTTATCTATTCAAATAAGAGGCTTAAAATCGGGAACAATGTTCACATCGCAAGCTTTGTATTTCTGAGCGGCGGTGAAGTGATTGAAATTGGTGATTTTGTCGGACTCTTCCAGGGATGCAAAATTTACGCGAGCACTGACGATTTCAAAGACTGGGGTTTCGGAAATCCCACGATTGATGAAAAATACAGAAATCCCTACAGGGCGCCGGTTGTGATCGGCAAATTCGCCGTGGTGGGGGCGAACTCTGTGGTGCTTCCCGGTGTTACCATCGGCGAAGGGGCTTCGGTGGGGGCGTGTTCCGTCGTGACACGGGACCTTGAGCCCTGGGGCATCTATATCGGCAATAAAAAAATCGGTGAACGGAACAAGCAGGGTGTTCTCGATAACTATGCGCAGTATCTGAAGGAAACGGAAGGGAAACGGTAGCAGGCGGGTCCCTTCCCGCCGTTCCACCTCACAGAAACAGCTTCTTAAAGAGCAGCAGCGCTGCAAGGAGAAGGACTATGAGAAGAAGTATCTCAATCTTCTTCCTGTCCTCGACGTCCCCCCTTTTTTCGAGAATTACAAAGACATAGGTCGATATCGTGGCGATGAATGAAGTCATCGCCGCGTAGATGAGGACCGTTATCACGGAAAGCGCCACTCCCAGTATAATACCTCCCACATGATACGAAACAATCAGTTCACCGATAAATGACTCCACCGTGCGGAGCCGTGAGAGCATGAAAGGGAAGTCGATAATTTTCTGAAAACTGAAGGGTATCGCCGTGAAGACTCGGGATACGTCATTCTGGAGAATGCTTTTTGACATTGACACCGCCACGTGGAGCGCACCCTGATGGATCATGTTGATAAAGGTGAACAGTATCGTGGAGGTGATCGCGAGGACCGGAATTATCATCAGCAGCGTAAGGTTATGTGTTTTTATGAACGTCACAAGGTCCCCGGCCCCTGCGAGAAATCCCTTTCGCTCCAGTGCCAGTATCGGCGGATAAAACCAGAGGGCAATACCGCAGGTGAGGATAAACACCACTGAAATTATGTAAATCGGAAGAAACAGCAGTGAATAAAAGACCGGGCCTATGAGGGGGATCTTCCCGAACAGAATGAGGAGCGTGTTTGCCAGAAGGAACACCACAATGTTGCTCAGGGTTATGGGAACAATCTGCGACCCCACAAACTTCATGGAGCGCAACGCGGAGCAGCGTTCATTGTATTCGGTTTCCATCAGGGTTATCCGTGCGACGGCAGTGGCGGTCAGGAGAAAGAAAAAAATAAAAAGAATGACCGGGATGAAACTGATAAAAGAATATACCATCCCTCCCTGCTGAACAGCGCCGGAGAAAACCGGCGAGACTGCCGCGTCAAAGATTGTCAGTGACAGAAGCAGAAGCACAATCCCTGCCGATGACACAATCAGCCGCTGCGGGGTAAAAGCGCGGCCGCATGTCCTGAGGATGCTGCCAATTGAAAATCCGCCTCCGCGTTCTTTGGGTTGTTGTTTCTGGACTGCTGGTAACGGTTCTTTCTGCGGTACGGTTCTTTTGGTTATTTTTTCCGGTAAAGGCTCACCGGTTTTCTGTGTCCCTCCGGAAGCATCTTTTCCGGGTTTCCCGGGAGCTGCCTGCGGGGAACCGCTTTTTTCTGTGACTGAAGAAATTTCAATAATAAAGGGACGGCGGCACCGCTGACAGGTGAGGGTGTACCTGTTTCCCGTTGCTTTTGCAAAGGTGATGGAATATGATGCCCCGCATCCCGGGCAGAAGGCAATTTTAATCCGGCGCCCGCACCGGGCGCACTGCATAGTGGCATCGTGCAGGGATGATACCTGTTCTCTGGTGAGGCTGTAATTCGCGTTGCAGTGTGAGCATGATACCTTCATTGTCAGTTCAGTTCTCCCCTCTGTCAGATTGTTTCATCTTCCTGGTGTTCTCCGCTGCATTGTTCCCTCGGTTCGGTGCCTTTCAGGAACAGTTCCTCTATTCCCGGGCAGCCCCGTATCTGGATGTTTCCCGTGATGCTGCATATCCGTTTCCGTACAACGTCTTTCGGCATTGACTGAAACCTTCCCCGTTCACGGAAACCGGACACTTCCCGCATGAACCTTCCCCAGAGGGGTGCCGCGACAGCGGCGCCGCTCTGTCCGTTGCCAAGCGAGAACCGCGGGATATCGCACCCCACCCATACCACAGCAGTGAGGCTCCCGGTAAATCCCACAAACCATGCGTCCCGGAAGGATGTGTTCGTGCCTGTTTTCCCCGCAGCGGGGAGGCGGAATGCCGCGACCCGTTTCACCGCATAATACGCGGTACCACGTTCCACTACATCTTTCATGAGGCTTGTCATAATGAACGCGGCGCCTTCCGGTATAAGCCTCCTGCGTCCCTGTTTCCTCCGGATTTTTTCCTTATCAAATAATACCGTTCCTTTTCTGTCTTCAATGCGGACAATGCCGTAGGGCGCCACCCTGTATCCGCCATTCGCGTATACCGATGCCCCCTGTGCCAGCTCCAGGGGGGTCACTTCCGTGGTCCCCAGGGCGAGGGTGGGGTCTACCTCGAAACGCTGTTTCGGGATGCCCATAAGCTGTGACGCGTACTTCACAATTCTTTTACCGCTGATTTTATTATACACCTGGACCGGTATGGTATTCAGGGAGAGGTACATGGCTTTCCGCACACGCACAAGCCCCCGGGATTTCTTGTCGTAGTTTCTGGGGCGCCAGTCAATTTCCGGCTCCATCTCCTCGTTGTTGATGTCAAAGAACGACGTCGCGGCGGTGATGAGGCCGGAGACAATGCCGGCGCCGTAAATAAATATTTTGAAGGCGGAGCCCGGCTGCCGTTTCGCCTGGGTCGCGCGGTTCAGCTGGTTTCCCTGATGGAACCCGCTGCCGCCGATGAGGGCGATTATGGCGCCGGTGTGGTGGTCCAGCGCCACAAGGGCCCCTTCCGCCCTTCCGGAGGACCGGAACCACTGGTATGTTTCCGTGTAGCCGTGACAGGTTTCTTCGACGTTGCCCATGCCGAAAAGCCCGCTCAGGAGGTTCAGGTTGTCAATGATGTCGGCGCTCAGGGCCCTGTAAAACTGCAGAATGACCGGTTTCATACTGCGGGGAGTGTTTTCTTTTTTCATGTAACGGGCGCTGCAGATGTAGTCAAAGTTCCGGAAAATTCCCCGGTTATAGCTGCCGGTTATTATGTTCTGCCTCGCAAGGCCCTCCTTCATTATGCGGCGTGCTGTTTTCTGTGCCCGGAGGTCTATGGTTGTATATACCTTCATGCCTCCGCGGTACACTTTCTCCGGGCCGTATTTTTTAATAAGTATTTTTCTCACGTGCTCAGTGAAATACGGCGCCAGGTCGCTCTTCCAGTTCCGTACGCCGAGATTCGCGTAACGGGTTTTTATTTCTTCGAGGTATGATTTCCAGTAGGCGTCGAACTTTTCCCGGGAATATGCGTCACCTGTAAATCCCGCGGACTGCAGTTCACGGAAAATTTCACGGCTCCGGACATAGGTAATCCCGGGGTTCCGGATGGGGGAATTCCTGTTGGGTGCAGTGGTGAGGGAGGCCAGGATCGCGGCCTGGTACGGGTTCAGGCTTTCCGCTCCGCAGTTAAAATAAAACCGCGCTGCTGAGTTTATACCATGGGCCCCGTGGCCGAAGTATATCATGTTCAGGTACATTTCAAGTATCTGCTGCTTGGTGTAGCGCCGTTCAAATTCCCTGGCGATCAGGAGCTCAATGATTTTGCGGCGGAAGGATTTCTCTCCGCTGGTATAGAGCCGTTTCACCAGCTGCTGGGTGATTGTGGAGCCCCCCTGGCGCAGCTCTCCGCTCAGGGCATCAACTATTATCGCCCTCAAAATAGACTTTGTGTCAAATCCGGGATGCCGGAAAAAATCACGGTCCTCCGTGACGAGAAATGCCGCAAGGACGTGCCGCGGGAGCCTGTCTATTGTTATGACGCTTCTGTTCTCGTCGTAGAGCTCGGAAATGAGTTCACCCCGGGAGTCAAAAAGTTTTGTGGCAAGATACGGTTCGTACGGCCGGAGGTTGCTGAGAAAGGAATAGCTCTGATGATAAATTGTCACGAAATAGAAAAACGGAAACAGCAGCAGTACTACGATGATGGTTGACAGTATCAGGCGGTAGTTCTTTTTCATTCCATTACACGCAGAACGTCATTTTCTCTTTCGCGCCGAACACCCGGAGCGGGGACTTCGCGAGTTTCCTGCCGCGGCGTATCATCGTATCGATTTCTTTATCGGTCCGCCGGGGATCGTGATGAAAGCAGAAAAGGTTTTTTACGCCGTAGGTGTTGCTGATTTTTATGACCTGATCGATTGACGAATGGCCCCAGCCTATCTTCCCGCGGTATTCACTTTCGGTGTACTGGCACTCTGCCACGAGAATATCCGCGTTCCGTATGAGATAGCCGATGTTCCGCTCATTGTAGCCCTGCATTTCCGGTTCACAGAGTATTTCGTTGTCTGTGGCGTACACAAACACTTTCCCCCGGTACTCCACCCGGAACCCCAGGGACATTGCCGGGTGAATGAGATGCGTGTAGTAAATTTCAACGTCCTGAATGTGAAACGGGTTGTCCTCAAGAGTCCGGAACCGCAGGTCGGAGGAAAGTTCATAGAGGGTCACGGGGAAGTATTCCCGGCGCATCTGGTCAAGTATCAGCTTGTCAAAGTCCGAGGTGGAATTGCCGCCGTACAGATTGATGCGCACTCCTTTCATGTACGCGTATTCGAAAAAGGGGAACCCCTGTATGTGGTCCCAGTGTGTATGGCTGATAAGGATGTGGAGGTCGGGCGGTAATTCCCCGAACTCCTTCCTGAGCGAGTCCGCGAACCCCCGTATCCCTGTGCCCGCGTCAAAAAGCAGTATGGTATTCCCGCACCGCACCTCGACGCAGGGGGTATTGCCGCCGTATTTTATGAATTCCCTGCCCGGGGTGGGAATTGATCCACGTACGCCCCAGAAGGTTGTTTGTATCGCATAGTCTTTTTTTGTCATGTTTTTGCAGTTACTGTTTTT
>ERZ795048.1794-NODE-1794-length-18468-cov-5.517569_pt1 | contig 18468 bp, 10 predicted proteins | sample MGYA00375132_ERZ795048 | MGnify/ENA primary metagenome ERZ795048 (study PRJEB30177, sample SAMN05720225) | activated sludge metagenome | isolation source: Anaerobic digester | place: Hong Kong | collected 2014-12-17 ...
CCAAATTCGGTGAACGACATACGCCCTTCCAAACCGGTTGGACATTTTGAGTAGTTCTCCCATTTTTCGGCAATATCGACAGTACTCATGTATTGCATTAAACGAACGGCTGCATCGCGGTTCTTTGCTTTTTTGGGTACAGCAAATATTGCATTGTAAGTGCCTGAATATGCATAAGCTGCTTTCCCTGGCATTGAAGGAAACTCGCATGGCCTCATAAACTTTTCGCCTTCGGGGTTGCTGCGTTGCCAAAACAATGTTACCCATGTAGCGTGCAAATGAAACAAAGCATCATCTTGCTTCAGCTCCCTGTCGGTTGCATACGTATGGTGCTGAACCGATGGTTGGTACTTGGCCAACTCTTCAATCTTTTTAAGCGCACGTTCAACAGCCTGCAACTGTTCAGCTGATGATTTTTTTGAGCCATCGCCTATTTCCGACATAACCACTTGCTCTAAAACCATTTCAAGGTTTTGGTAATTTGTCGCAACAAAGGTGATTTTATCGTCGTGTGTTTGATTGTATTGATAAACCACTCGGGCATATTCAACAAAATCGTCAATGCTCATGTCGTAATCTTTCACTTTGATGCCCAATTTTTCTTCAACTACCGAGCTAGCAAAAAGCAGGTCCCACATACCTTCTATGTATGCACCTGGAGCAATATCGCCAAAATTACCGGTATATTCCTCGGCGCTCAGAACATATTCTTTATGTGCCTTTCGAAACCAGTCTTCGTTCTTAAAATCGACCAAGTGCTTTTGTCCCCATTTCGGATCGTTTAATAAACCGGCCACATCGGCATAAAACCATTTGTCGCAAACAAAAATATCGAAGGGCCAACGATCGTTTTGAACCCACGACAAGATACTATCGGCTATGTGCCTGAAGGGGTCAGCAAAACTATCGATCTGTGCATACTGATATGCAAACTGCAATTCAACATTTACATCCTGATTGAGAAACATGAATTCGCGGGACATTTCGCGCACCAACAACTCTTTTTTCCCCTCGCCATACCATTGACCCAACCATTTTAAGTTACTTTGATCAGTTTGAAGATCAATAGAATGGTCAAATTCCACTGTACTACTTTTATCCGATTTACATGAAACACTTATCAGTAAAGGAAGTAAAATGGTTATGATCAACAATACAGCCCTGCTCATAGCATCAATATTATATTAATTCGTTTAAAAATGAAACTTCTTAAAATTAAAAAAAAATCAATTGCCTTGCAATATCATTCTTCGTGTAATATTAACGTTTCCTGCTTGCATACGATAAAAATATTGTCCTTTGCCCAATCCTTTGGCATCGAATTGAACTAGGTGTTTTCCTTTAGGATATTCCATATTCGTTAAATTGCTTATTTCAACTCCGCGAATATCGTAAACAGCTATTGAAACATGGCTTTTTTGCGGAATTTCGAAACCAATGTTTGTTAACCCATTAACCGGGTTGGGATAATTTTGATCGAGCAAATACCCCTTATCGGCTTCGGTTAACAAGAAGCCAACTGTTGAAGTATCGGAATTACATACGTTTTGGGCTAAATCACCCAAACCATCGGGCAAATTTTCGCTATTCGTAACAGCAATTTTATCGAGTAATGCACCATCTTCGCGATAAGTAATTGTAAGTGTATGATTGCCTGCAGTCAAATTAGCATCAATTAGTTGTTTCCACTGCCAGCCACTAGTTGCCAAGCCATTACACATCACATAACTACCACCATCGATGCTGGCCCAAAAAGAATCATCATCAGCAGTCGGGCAATTCATCAAACCATACACATAAAAGGTTGAATTTTGTGTTGTAGTAAATTGAACAGTAAGTTGCCCATCGCTGCCAGCCGCCTCGTTCAAGCTCTGCACACCCGGTTCAACTGTAATGTACTGACCATTCGACACCTCTTCATCGTCAATAATGTTCCAGTTTTCGCCAATCGACTCACATTCTGGCTCAAAATAGAATGCTTCAGGAACTCCAGGCTCGTCGGGCTCATCATTTTCGCGTGGATCGACTGCTTCGTAGCCTAATATTTCGAGCATTTTAGTGGCATAACGAAAACCCAACTCGCGATAACCGGCCGAATTGAAGTGCAGATTATCGGAAGCATCGGTACATTTGCTCGATGAAATCACATACGAATTGGTTATTGTTTGAGGAAGTTTAGCTATAATGGTATTCATACTGGCGCATATACCCCCTTGATCGGCATGTACAACTTCGCCAGCCAGCAGGGGAACCTCAACGGGGTTAAGCGACAAATCGGCCATCAAATTATCGTAAACGGTTTTAACTTTTGCAGGCCATTGTTGGTCGCCTGTATTTGATTCGCCTTGATGCAACAAAATTCCTTTAATTACACCGCTCGACTGAGCAAGTTTAGCCATCTCAACCAAATGAGCATACGGATTTCCTCCGTATTCATTAATTATATTTTTCATCCACGACTCTACTCCGGCAGCATACGATTGGTAATTTTCTTTATCGAATAACTCAATTTTACATCCGGCAACCGACACATTTATAATCCCAACAGTTATGCTGTCGGGTAAACTGGCCACCATTGTCCGGCCAAAATAATCGGCTGGCGACAAGCCTGTCCAACAACGTGTTAATGGCGGAATAGCAGCATACCATTCACCTTTGGTTCGGCTCAAATTCGAACAAGCTACAGCTTCGAGTACTTTTAAACGCTCATCGACGGTTTTGTCCTGTTTTTCAACTGTCCCCTGCCCTTCCATATTCGATTGCCCGAAGCACAAATAAATATGAAAATTGGGATCTTGAGCCTTTACTGACAAACTCACATAAAACAGAAGAATAAAGAGGAAGGATTTTGTTAATTGGTTGCTAAATGTCATAATGGTAAAATTGCTAAACTATATTTATTAATGTTTGTAAAAGTAGATATTTCGGGTAGAAGTATGTTTTAATGCAGGTGTAAAAAATTTAGATAAAAGGGTAATTTTTTTGCAAAAACCTGAAATGCCGGGCAAAAAAAAGAGATCAACATGTGTCAATCTCTTTTGTTGTAGCGGGGACAGGACTCGAACCTGTGGCCTTCGGGTTATGAGCCCGACGAGCTACCAACTGCTCCACCCCGCAATGTTGCGTACATTTGTATCTCAAATGCGGGTGCAAATATAGTACTACATATCAACAATTCCAAAAATATTTACTTTATTTTTCACAATAATCAACAAACCATTTTCAAAGCAATCAGCAACAGGCACATATCGGATAAAACATTATTTTTGCTATTCAATTAAACCATAAAAACAACAAAACACTAAAACTCATGAGGGCTTTTTACATCGACCGACTCCGTATTTTCCTTACAATTTTGGTTATATTTCATCATACAGCCATTGCCTTTGGTGCAGTCGGCGGATGGTACTACGTATCGAACGAAACAACAAGCGGAACGACACAACTGCTGCTCTCGGCACAAATGGCTATTAACCAAGCTTTTTTTATGAGCTTATTTTTTTTCATCTCGGCCTATTTAATGGTCACATCGTATAACCGAAAGGACTTCCGCAAGTTTGTAAGCGACCGTTTGATTCGGCTCGGGATTCCTTTACTATTCTATGTACTGATTATTCACCCTACCTTAGTTTTTTTCATCTTAAAACATGTAGGCCATAATACAGGAGGATTTTTTACATTTTACAAAAACCTTATCACACAAAACCCCGAGCCGGGCCCAATGTGGTTTGTATTTACTTTGTTGGTATTTGAACTGTGCTATGCTCTTTACCGTAAATTTATTAAAACGAAACCTCAATTTATTAATAAATCAAATCCGCCATCGTGGTTGGCAATAGTTGCATTCATGCTTGTTGCCGGCTCTACTGCCTTCTTAATAAGGCTATTCTATCCGGTTGGAAAAGCTTGGTTTGGACTTCAGTTTGGCTATTTTGCATTGTACATAGCCATGTATATTGCAGGCATAATTGCATCACGCAATCGATGGTTCGAAAAGCTTGAAATACGATATGCTTACCTATGGTTTGTATTGGCATTGCTAGCCATACCAATAATGTTGCTCATAATGGCACAAAATGCCGATAACCTTGATCCCGTAATGGGCGGAATGAACATTAATGCTTTATTTTACGCACTCTGGGAACCTATAATTTGCGTCGGCTTCAGCCTTTTCTTACTTTTATTTTTCAAAAAACATGCTAACCAACGAAACACCTTAATACTAAACATATCGGGCAACAGCTATGCAGCATATATCATTCATCCTGTAATAGTAGTTTTTTCAACTTTTGGATCAGAATTGCTTTCGGTTTCTCCACTTATACGACTTTTCATTGTTTTTATAGCTAGCATTATTGGAAGCTTTGGAATTTCGCACTTACTAAGAACACTTCCTGGAATAAAAAGAATTATTTAAAAACATTCGACCTCATATAAATGAAAAAAGGCCACCCCCTAAGAAGCAGCCTTACAATATATTAAACTACAAAAAGGACTATAAACTTAGTTTGTACAATGCATAACTAATTGGCGGCATTTCAACTGAAAAACCTGTATTTCCGTTTACCAAATTCAACTCATCGCCCATCAGCAACTCAATATTTTCAATTTTCAAATTGAGATTAAACTGCGCACTTTCGGAACGATCGGCAGGATTGAACAAACACAAAATCACTTCATCTTTATTGGCACGTGCGTAAATAAACGGATAGGTATTTTCGGCGGCATAAACAGGAACAAACTCGGCATAGGCCGTTAAGGCAGCTTCATTTGTTTTCAAATCAACCAACTTACGAAACTTGTTTAACAGCGATTGAGGATCGTTCTCTTGTGCAGCAACAGTAGGTGCATCGCTTGATGGATCGACCGGCAAGTACAAATCTTCGGGGTTTCCGTTTGAGAAACCTAAGTTTTTGCCAGGTGCCCACTGCATAGGTGTGCGTCCTCCCGAACGGGGAGGATAAGCTCCTTCGACATTGGGATTACCATATTGCTGACGCATACCTATTTCGTTTCCATAATACACAAATGGTACGCCGGGCATGGTTAACCCAAAAGCATAAATCATTTCGAGTTCTTTATCGGTACGATCAACATTTATTCGTGCATTATCGTGATTGCCCAAAGGAAGATTGATGTAGCCTTTATCTTTTGTAGGTAGGTATTGCGCCATGTAGCTATCCAGAAAAGCCTGAATATTTCCCAAACCCTGACGATCGAAAAAGCTATGCCCTTCGGAAACGCCATTCAATATTCGCCAGCTTTCCTTTTGCACCAAGTCGTTATATCCCTCGAACCAGTGAAAAAAGTCGGCATGAAAAGCATTATCGAGCGCATCGATTGGCCCCGACCATTCGGCTACCATAAACGAGCCCGGATATTCAGCATCCATCAGCTTACGTATATCTTGCCAAAAAAGCTTGGTTCCTTCGTCGCGAGAATTAAAAAACTGGTCGTTGCCTTTAACATTGGCATTTTTAACCAAAGCACCTGCCATATCGGCCCTGAAACCATCGGCACCCATATCCATCCAAAAACGCAAAACATTTTTTAGTTCATCCTGCAAAGCTTTAATATCGGGATGATCGATGGGCAGCATCCATGGCTTTTCGGGGTTAGTAAATCCAAAATTCAGTGCGGGCTGACTCCAATAAAAATTGCGCATAAACTGGCCGTTACGGTTGCTGTAGCCTTTTATAAATGCATCGCTAAATTCTTTTGGCGGGTTAATCCAAGTATTGTCTGTCCAAATATACCAATTCGAATATTTATTGGAGTCTTGCTTTGCCGATTCCTGAAACCATGGGTGATCGATAGAAGTATAACTGATCACCCAATCGAAAATTACTTTTATGCCACGCTTGTGTGCCTCTTCAAACAAGCGCCGGGCATCATCGTTAGTTCCATAGCGTGGTGCTACCTTGTAATAATCAGAAATATCGTAACCAGCATCTCTAAATGGAGATTCAAAAAACGGATTAAGCCAAAGTGCAGTTACGCCCAAACTTTTAATGTAATCGAGTTTTTCGATAATCCCGTTCAAATCACCAATACCATCACCATTGGTATCGTAATAGGTTTGCGGATAAATTTGATAAAAAACCGCATTATGCACCCAGTCGGGTGCTGCAGGAATTGTACATTCACCAGTGATTTTCATCTCAGTTTCTTGTGTGTTCTTCACACAATTACTCAGCGTTAACACTAAAACTATGGCTGCAAAAAATATTCTCAGATGGTTCATTTTGAATTAGATTTATGGTTTGAAATTCAGACAATAAAAATAGATAAGCTTTATTAAAGCAGAAAAAAACAGCACCATCTATTATGTTTCAGATTACTTGCTTTTTTGTTGTCAATATTGCCGTCAACTTATTTTACACCCGGTGTATATTTTTTTTACAGTTGAATTTGAGACACTTTAGTTTAATCTTGAATATCAACATATTAAATTATTGGCATTGCAATTGTTCAAACATAGAAAAAAACATATAAAGAGCATTAATGCTTACAATTAGGCATGCTACTGAGCCAGCTAGAAATTTAATTATGCTACTAAAATTTGTCATACGGAACATACGTAAACGGCCCTTCCTGAACCTGATTAAAGTTTTAGGGCTGGCATTGGGGCTAAACGGCATTCTTTTTATTACACTTTTCCTGAAGAACGAATTGAGTTACGATAGCTTTCACACTAATGCTGAACGCATTTACAGGTTCACAATTACCGAACCCCGCTTCCTTAGCGAAAGCCATTTTGCACGTATTCCCAATTCAGAGCACGTTCCCGATATGTTTAAAACATTTCCCGAAATTGAAAACTATGTAAGACTATCTCCAATTCGAGGAGGGGTAATGCTCTATAATGAAAAATACTATTCGGTTGGTCAAGCATTTGTGTGTGACAGTACTTTTTTTGAAGTTTTCGACGCCGACTTATTAATTGGCGACAAAAAAACGATATTGAACGATCCCGCCTCGATGGTTGTAACCGAAACGTTTGCATCAAAAGTGTTTGGTTCTGCATACCCGATTGGTCAAACAATCTCTATTCCTCCCGGACAGTTTTATGGTGAAAAAACTGACTTCATTATAAAAGGCATAATGAAGGAATTTCCGCAGAAAAGTCACTTTCATCCCGAATTGATTACCACTCCGGCCAAAGGTGAAATCAACTGGTGGGCTTATGTTTATCTGCTTTTGCACGAGAATGCCGACCCACAAAAAATAAGCAATGTTTACCCCGAATATTTGGCAAGAATCACCGATCAACCCCTTGATAAAGTTCAGGCAAAAGCTTATTTGGAAAAGATCACCGATATTCACTTAAAATCGGACAAACTACGCGAGATTGAAACCAATGGCAACACCACCAATATATTGGTTTTGGCCATAGCTGCCATAGTTTTACTTATAATATCGATGAGCAACATAGCCAGTTTAAACCTAGGTATGGCTGGATTCAGCTTAAAATTTATAAGCCTTAACAGGGTGCTGGGATCTTCAAAACAAAAAAACCTCATTTATTATTTACTTGAAAGCCTACTAATAACTGGCACTGCAATTGCATTGGCCATTGCGATCTCAATTCCGGCAAACAATTTCATACTTAAAAATTACAACATTAATTTACTGCACGGAAATACGCAAATTAAAGTAATCGTCCTTACATGCTTTGTGGTTTTTGCACTACTGGCGGGAATTCTGCCAGTATTGAAACAAAGCTTAGAAAAAATGATACTGGGACGAAGACCAACTAAAACAAATAGCATTTTGGCGAACAAAGGCATTGTTATTACGCAGTTTACATTTGCCATTGCGCTTATTACCGGGGTATTGGTTATTTCGAGACAAACAAATTACGCGCTCAAGAATTCAATGGGCGCTCAGCAAAACAACATTGTTTGTTTTGAATCGGTGCACGCCAACGTGCAGCAAAAATTCGAACTTTTCAAAACTGAACTTCTAAAACACAACACCATCGAATCGGTATCGGCCATGATGGAACCACCCGGCGGCGAGGCCAACGACATGTTTCCCTTTGAACTTGAAGGATACCAGCAAAACAATAGTGAGCAAGTTGAACGTATTGGAGTATTCCCATGCGATTACTCATTTGCCAACCTTTTCAACTTAGAATTCTTAGCTGGTCAAAATTTCAACGAAAAGAATCTCGATGTTGAAGGATCGGGCGAATACATCATTAACGAGGCAGCATTGAAATACCTCAAATTCAAGCAACCAGATGAAGTAATCGGGAAAAACTTCAAATTAGTTTCACCTTCGCCGGGCATTGAAATTCCAAGCGGTAGAATAATTGGTGTTGTAAACGATTTTCACCTATCGAGCCTAAAAAAGGATGTTGGCCCATTGGTAATGTTTAAGCGCGACCGGCTTTGGCTCATCAATTTTGTGGTTGCATACCATCCGGGCATGAAGGATGCCGCTCATATTGATATAAAATCGGTTTGGGATAAACTCTTTCCCGAATATCCGTTTGTTTATAACCAAGTAGATGCTTTATACCGCAATATTTACAAAACAGAATTGCTGCAAGCCCGTCTGCTTAGCATTTTCACTTTTATTTCATTGTTTATTTGCTCTATGGGTTTACTCGGGCTTTCGTTGCTGGTGACTCAGCAAAAAATAAAAGAAATTGGCATCCGCAAAGTAAATGGGGCAAAAATTTGGCAAGTAATGGCCATGCTGAACCGCAACTTTGTAAAGTGGGTAGCCATAGCCTTTGCAATAGCCACGCCTATAGCCTACTATGCCATGAAAAAATGGCTCGAAAACTTTGCCTACAAAACTGAATTGAGTTGGTGGATATTTGCCCTGGCAGGTTTGGTGGCGTTGGGAATTGCATTGCTAACAGTTAGCTGGCAAAGTTGGCGGGCTGCTACTAGGAATCCGGTGGAAGCGTTGAGGTATGAATAAAAGCCTCCCCAACCCCTAAATCCCCTGAAGGGGACTTTGGGAACTACCAAATTTGGAGATTTGTACATTAAAATGAATAATAAATGAACGTTTATAACAATAACGGATAAACTAAAAGCCCTAGGGGGGATTAGGTGGCTTTCAAAAAAATAATCCTGTCAGGATTTATATTGAAACCCGACAGGATTAAAAGATTAAATGTTAATATTTTACGGTGCAACTGCCCCAATAAACGGTTCTGAATCGGCCTCAACGCCAATTAATGCAGCAACATTTGCAGGTATGGGCATAGCCTCTCCTGTAGCGGCATATTCTAATGCCAACTGAAAATCTTTGTTTTCGATATCGACAAATAATGGGAATTCAATGTTTTCCAAATATTCTGAATTAGCCAGAAATTCACCATTTATAGCTGTTAATTCTTCAGGCGAGAACACATCTATCTGGCACTCTTCGTTTTGATAAGGGCTCCATTTAACCATTGCAACTTTTTCAGCATCATCGTTATAATCGCGTATAAAAACGTTGTTGTCAAAAGTTTTTAAATGTGGCATCGAAAGCCTTTCGCACAAAAACGAAGGTTGCCCTGTGTTAATCATTGGCGAATCTGATTCTTTTGTAAAATACAAAAGGTTGTTTACAAACACATGGCCAAAACGTTCTTCAACACCGGGGCCTAAGGTAACATGCCAACCAAAAACACCAAGTTGATCGCCACGGCTATCGCGACGGAAACTCACCCTGCTATTGATGATGGTATTGTTGTAAATGTTCACATTGCTAGAGTTTAGCACAAAAATACCTTGATCGCAATTCTCAAAAACATTACCTGCAACAATTGCACCTTTCGATATTTCGAAGAAAAACCCGCTATGCATCACATTTTCTACATGGTTATTAACAAAAACACCATCGCAGTTGCCCACATCCCACCAAACACCATTTGAATTGGGGTGATTGATTACTAAATTTTTACGTACAATTGCCCTGTGGCTCTGATTAAAAATCTTCACCGATGAGGGAAAAAATCCTGTCCAATTCTCAATGTTGTTATTCTCGAAAATATTCTTTTCAAGTACAATATCGTTCGATGCAACTACATAAACACCTTCGGTATTTGTATTGAACACATTGCAATTGCGCATAACCAAGCTATCGCTAATGGCAAACATTCCTATCCTAAAACAATTCGAGAAAGTACAATTTTCGAAAACAGTACCGACAACATCCTTACCATGCTGATCTATTTCGAGCCCTACTCCACCAATATGCACCATTGTATCGGGATACTGAGTAAAGGTAACGCCACGAATTACAGGTCCCTTTTTGTCGGGTTCTTTACCATTAGCAGCTGCCAAAGTTCTGAAAATTGCTTTTCGGAATGCAGTAATTTCAACCAGTTTATTATCAGGATTGGTTCCAATATATATTTTATTGTTATCGTAATCTACATAAAAAGTTGAGTCGCTTACTTCATCGGTACTATCGGCCGATTGTAAAAATTGGCCATCGATAAAAACAGCATCGTTGTTAAAACGGTGCATAGGGGTAAACTTTTCGTTTCCTCTACGATTCCACCAACTTTCGGGTCCGGCTGGAAATAAATACTCCCAATTGGTTACCCATAAACTGTCGTTAACTTGTTCCCAGGCATCGGCAACAAGGGTGCCGTTTAAAACAGGCTTTTCGTTTCCATAGGCCTGAATGGTAACACCCTGATTAAATACGAGGTTGCCAGTACGATAGATACCTCCGCGCAAAACAATTGCATCGTTTGTTTTCACTTTTGCAAAAGCTGCTTCTATTGTGGTTGGGGCAGACAATTGAAGCCCATCGGCTTCGGCATTCCCATCGGGCGATACATAATAAGTTTGCCCTGAAACTTGTGGTAATTCATAAACCTGATCGACAGGCCCGTAAAGATTATCCGACACCTTTTCGGGCTGCATGTTACATGAATTAAGAACTGCCACTAGGGCAATCATGCCCAAAAATGCAATAACACTAGTAATAATTCTCATCTCTTTTTTTAATTTTTATCTGATTTATAATAAACGAAGCTAATAGTCTGTTTAATAAGATGCTTAAAAATATGACATTATTATAAAATTTAAAAGCGTTCGATTATCATAGCCGAATTATTACCCTATTCTTAATTAAAAATTCGACTAATTATCTATAATTACTACAAGTATCTAAAAACAAAAACGAAAAACAATCAAGTTTATATGACAAAATAAGCTATTAAGTTAAATCCATTTTAATGGCATCGAACATTATATTGAAATTGTAATAACATAATTCTAGCAGAAACAGGTTCCTGTAAGTTTTTCAGATATTTCCCATAATCTTTTTGCATCTTCAACATTATGCGATGCTTTATTTGATTTCACCAAAACCGGATAGCCAAACATTTCGCCAATTCCCGAAGGACCATAATAATCGCCCCCTTTAACACTTGCATCAACCGAAGCACGTATCTGAGGCAAAGCACCAACTGCCGCACTCTGCATGGCTCCGCGGGCAATCTTCGAAATCTGCGTCATAAACCAACTTGTTTCAAAATGATTGGCAAGCCGCGTATTTGAACCCCCAGGATGAGCGGCAGTTGCAATACAATCAATATTATTTGCTTCAAAGAAGCGTTGTAACTCATACGTAAATAAAAGGTTAGCCAATTTCGATTGACCATAAGCACTCATTGACTTAAACTTTCGCCCTTTTTCAAACATCAAATCTTCAAAATCCATTTTGCCTCCTTTGTGTGCCAAACTGCTTACATTTACCACTCGCGACTTCGGAGTTGCTTTGAGCAGTGGTAATAATAGAGCAGTAAGTGCAAAATGCCCCAAATGATTAGTCCCCAACTGTGCCTCAAATCCATCGTCGGTTTTAACATTTGGCGTGGCCATTATGCCTGCATTGTTCATTAATACATCAAGTTGCTTGTATTGCTGTTTGAATTGTTCTGCAAATGTTTTTACCGATGAAAGATTGGCCAAATCCAGCTGCATCACATTGATATCGAGCAAAGATTTTCCATTTATTATTTCACTTTTTGCTTTTTCGCCTTTCGCCAAATTGCGGCATGCCAATATTACTTTTGCTCCTTTTTGCGCAAAAGCTTTTACCGATTCGAAACCCAAACCACTATTGCCACCGGTAACTATTATTATTTTCCCCTGCAAATCGGGGATGTTATCAAAAGTCCATTTATTTATAGCCATATCGAATATTGTATTTGTGAATTACAACGGTAAAACACCAAAGTTAAACAATAGTTTAGCCTGATGAAGTATACATCCAAAGAACATACAAAACATAGCTAAAAATATTGTTCGATGCCATCAAACACTTCTGTTGTTTACTATCAAACACTATTGTTGTTTTGTATCGAATGGATTGCTTTATTATTTTTGTCTAAAAACCATTATTTTTGAAATCTGTTATCAATTTTTCGGAACTTAAAATAAATTAGATGAAAATCATATCGTGGAACGTAAACGGCATTCGCGCTGTTGTTCAAAAAAACTTTTTTGCCGATTTTGAATCAATGTCTCCCGACATTCTTTGTTTACAGGAAACCAAAGCACAAGACGATCAGGTGGCCGAAGCCCTTTCTCCCATTACTGGTTATCACATTTACAGTAACTCGGCCGAAAAGAAAGGCTATTCAGGCACATCCATCATCTCGAAAACCGAACCTAAAACCATTTCAAAAGGAATTGGCATTGAAGAACACGACAACGAAGGCCGCGTTTTATGTGCCGAATATGAAAAATTCTACCTTGTTACGGTTTATGTGCCCAATTCGGGTAGCGATTTAAAACGTCTCGAATACCGACAAACCTGGGATCAGGCTTTTTTCAACTACCTCAAAAATCTAGAAAAAACAAAGCCGGTAATTGTTTGCGGCGACATGAACGTTGCCCACCGCCCTATCGACCTTACTCATCCGAAGCCAAATTACAACAAAAGTGCAGGTTATATGCAGGAAGAGATTGACGGAATGGATCGTTTCGTTAAAGGAGGATTGGTTGATAGCTTCCGATATTTTTATCCTGATAAAACCGAAGCCTACTCTTGGTGGAGCTATCGTGCCGGAGCACGAGCCAAAAACGTAGGCTGGAGGATTGATTACTTTTTGGTGAGCGAAAATTTTATGCCCAACATAGAATCGGCTGGCATTTTAAATCAAGTTATGGGTAGCGACCACTGCCCGGTTTACATCGAAATTTCGGAATAATCGCTCCTTGTATTTACATCATAATTAAACATATAAAAGGCTGCCCGATTAAAGGCAGCCTTTATTATTTCTTACATCATCAATGTTTAACCAATTGAAAACCCATTTGGTAAAATCGCACCTTTTTTAACGACTACTACTCCATCTCTAATCGTATAAAGCGGGTGGTCGAAATCTTCGAGATGATTTCCTCCTTTTATGATTACATCGTTTCCAATGCGGCAATTTTTGTCAACAATACAATGATCGAGGTAACAACGTTCGCCTATCCCCATCACTTTACCATCGTTATGTTCGTAGTCTATTTCATCAAGTTTTTGGTAATAATCGCACCCCATCACGTAAGAATTTACCACAACAGTATCTTTCCCAATACGCGAACGGATACCAATAACCGAATGTTCTATTTTATTGGCTTGAATTATGCATCCATCGGCAATCATGGCCCCAGAGAGGCATGTTCCAAGAATTTTTGAAGGCGGCAATAAACGGGCACGCGTATATATCATTTTCGATTCGTCGAAAAGATTGAACTTTGGAATATCGTCGGTTAGCCCAAGGTTTGCATCGTAAAATGAATCGATGGTACCTATATCGGTCCAATATCCTTCGTACTGATAACTGAATACCTTGTATTTATCTATCGATTGCGGAATAATTTCCTTGCCGAAATCCTTAGTATCTTCTTCGAGAAGCTTTACTAATAATTCGCGATTAAAGATGTAAATCCCCATCGAAGCAAGGTATAACCGCCCTTCTTGTTCCATTTCGTCACTTACAGCCGACTTCCACTGAGGCAGTAAATCCGACGAAGGTTTTTCAATAAATTCTTTTATCCAGTTATTATCATCGGCCTTTAAAATACCAAAATCGGGGGCTTCTTTTGCTATAACAGGCAAGGTTGCCAAAGTAATATCGGCATTTGCCTTTGCATGAGCGCAAATCATTTCGTTAAAATCCATCTGATAAAGCTGGTCGCCCGAAAGTATCAAAAAATAATCGAACTCAAAATCGAGGAAATGTTGCAAACACTGGCGTACAGCATCGGCAGTTCCTTGAAACCAACTTTTGTTTTCGGGTGTTTGTTCGGCAGCTAAAATATCGACAAAAGCATTCGAGAAATGCCCAAACTGATAAGTATTTTTGATGTGCTGGTTTAACGATGCCGAATTAAACTGAGTAAGAACAAACATCCTGTTTATATTGGAATTCAAACAGTTTGAAATTGGAATATCAACCAATCGGTATTTACCTGCTATAGGAACAGCCGGTTTCGAACGTTGCTCAGTTAAAGGAGACAAACGCGTACCTTGACCTCCTCCTAAAATTATTGCTAATGCATTTTCTTTCATCCCTATAAAATTTAAAGTGTTTGGATGTAACTCGCATGATGAGTTATCATTCAAAATTGAAATTAACGAATCATGCCCGTTTCATAGTAAGATTTATTTCATTGATTTGTATAGTTCAACATATTCGGAAGCTGCTTTGTTCCACGAGTGATCAATTTGCATCATCAGCTTCCGGTTTTTAGGAAACTTTTGTTTTAAATCGTAAAACTTGAGTGCTCTTTTAATCGACTGCAAGACATCGGCAGTTGAGCAATGCACATGGCAAAAACCAAAACCTCCGTCGCCAATATCAATTACTGTATCGTTGAGTCCACCGGTACGCCTAACAATTGGCACAGTGCCGTAACGCAATGCATAAAGCTGGTTCAAACCACAAGGCTCAACACGCGATGGCATCAGTAAAAAATCGGCTCCTGCATATATCTCGTGCGACAACTTTTCGTTGTACCCAATAAACGACGAGTAATTACCCCTAAATTGTCCTTCGAGGTCCAAAAGCCCTTGTTCAATAAAATGTTCACCTGAACCCAATATCAACACATTTAGCTTTCCTTCAAATTTTGTTAGCGCATTATATATTACATCGGGTAATATATCGGCTCCTTTTTCTTTCACCAACCGTCCTATAAACGCAAAAAGAGGTTTCTCGGGATCCAGGTTAAATTGATTGCAAAGCTTTTCTTTAGCTAATTGTTTACCCTCATCGGCATTTTCTAGTCCATAATTAAAATCGAGCATTGGATCGGTTTCGGGGTTCCACACCTCGGTATCGATACCATTTAAAATGCCCACACATTTTTCGCGTTCGGCTTTAAGCAAATCCTCGAGGCCACTCATAAAGTTGCTAATTTCTTCCATGTACCCCGGCGACACCGTTGTTACCTTCCATGCACATTTAATAGCCGAAGCCAAAGGGTTGATCAGCCCGCGCCATTCGACCAATCCATTAAAAAATGAATGGAAAGGCGGTAAAAAATGCAATTTATCAAAAGTAAACTGCCCTTGATATTCGCCATTATGTATGGTAAATACTGTTGGCGTATTTTCAAATTTTCGATACTCCCAAACTTTCGACAACATAAATGGAATAAAACCGGTGTGCTGATCGTGGCAGTGTACAACATCAATTTTGCTTTCCCAAGCACATAGCCAATTTAAAGCTGCAATTTGAAAGGTAATGAAACGTTCAGTATCATCGGCATAAGAATATATGTTCTCGCGATCGAAAAGACCTGGAATATCAATCATAAACAAATCGTATCCTAGCTCAAGGTTTTCGGGGACAAGTACGTTAAAAATATAAGTTGCATGCGCCATACGTGCATATCCGCTAAAAATATTCTTAAAAGTGTTGGCACTTCTGAATTTATTATGGTAAAAAGGCATAATTACCGATGCTTTGTGCCCAAGCATATTCTGATATTTGGGCAAAGCTCCAACAACATCAGCTAAACCTCCTGCTTTGGCTGCAGGATAACATTCTGCACTAATATGTACTATATTCATTTTGATGTGTTTATTAATATTCAACTCTTATTATTTATTGACAAACAGAATAAGTTTTTAACAACAGGATTTTACACTGTTTTCGTTTTCTTAAAAATAGGAAAAATATTACAACAAAAACCGGCCAAGTAAAAATTTAAAACAAATAAATAACAATAAACAGTTAACAAATATTGAATATTAGCCTATTATATTGCTTTCATCGTAAATATGCCTTTATTTTGCATCATAATTGGTTGCCAAGTAGTATTTATTCAACCAAATGAATTATAAACTAATAATAATTAATTATGGGTATAAAAAAACAAATCCTAAAATCGAAGCCCGTTGCAAAAGTTAGCTTTAAAATCGCAAAAAACGATGCCAATAATGCAAAACAAGCAGCTTTGGTCGGCGATTTCAACAACTGGAGCGAAAACTCGCATCCTTTTAAGGCATTAAAAGATGGTTCGTTTTCAATTACCATTGAATTGGAAACAGGCAGCAACTATCAGTTCCGCTACCTTCTCGACGGCACTACCTGGATAAACGACATCGATGCCGATAGTTTTCAAGCCAGTGGTTTTGGCGAAGAACAAAATGGCGTTATCGAACTGTAAGCTTCGGTTTTTCAAAAATTTTAAAAGGTCCAAATTTCTTGGGCCTTTTTTGATTTCAATTCTAACACTTAAAAAGAAAAGTACTTTTTGATAATGGACATTTTACAATAAAACTACTTATATTTGTTTTTACGACCAATAAATATCTGCTTATATGCTACGAATTTCAAAATTCTACCTACTAATCATTGCCTTAACTCTCCTATATTCGTGTAAAACAAACAACAGTTCAATCAACAAACTTTCGATGCTCGAAGGTGGAAAAACCGTTGCCGTACCAACAGGCACTGTTGCCGATCAGTTTGTTCTTACTCGTTTCCCCAAGGCAAAAATTGTTTATTACAATACAGTACTCGACTGTGCATTAGCAGTTAAAGACGGTAAAGCCCATGCCGCGGCATACGACAAACCCATTCTTAAAAATATTGCAGCAAAAAATGACGGACTTACGGTACTAGACGAACTTCTTATTGATGACAATTACGGCTTTGCTGTTGCCCCCACTAATAATACGCTTAAACAAGCAATGGACGAAACTCTTGCTGTTCTACAAAGCAACGGAACTTATGAGCAAATGCTTAGCAGGTGGTTTCCCGAAACAGGGCCTCCACAAAACATGCCCGAGCTTGAATTAGCAGGTAAAAACGGCACCCTACGCTTTGGCACAGCAGCAGTAACCGAGCCCATGTCGTTTTACGATGCAAAGCAAAAAATTGTTGGCTTCGATATTGAATATGCAACTTACATTGCCCAAAAACTGGATTTAAAGCTTGAAATAATCGACATGGAATTTGGCGCTTTGCTACCTGCATTAATTTCGGGGAAAGTTGATATGATTGGAGCCGGGATGTCAATCACTGAAGAACGAGCAAAAAAAGTACTTTTTTCGGAGCCCTACTATAAAAGTGGAATTGCTGCAATAGTTGCCCTGCCAAATAACGACAAGGACAAATTGAAGGCGATTACCACCAACAACATTGGCGAAAAAAGACTGGGTGTATTGATGGGTTCAATTCACGACAAATATGCCAACAATACATATCCAAACGCCTCTATATCGCAGTTCCAATCAATTTCGGATATGCTTACAGCTTTGCACAGTAATAAAGTTGACGTGGTTTTTTACGAAGATGCATGTTTGAGCGAGATACTTACCGACAACAGCAAAATTGGTATTGTTCAACGAAATATTTTTTCAGCACCAATTGGAGCTGCATTCAATAAAAACAACACTGAATTACTAAACAACTACAACACCTTTTTAGCTAAAATAAAAGCCGATGGTACATATAACGACATCGTAAAACGCTGGATTGAGAAGGGCGAAAGAACAATGCCCGAATTACCAAAAAACAATGGTAATCAAAAAATTAACATTGGCTTATCGAGCGATTTGGGATTTCCCTATGTTGCAATGCAGAATGGCAGGCTCGTTGGTTTTGATGTAGAACTTGCTTCACGTTTTGCTAACTTCCTCAACATGGAAATCAATTTAATTGACATGCCTTTTGGAAGCCTAATTGCAGCCATTTCGACTGGCAAAATAGATCTCATCCATTCATCGATGATGATTACAGAAGAACGGAGCAAACAGGTAAATTTTTCAGATGTATATTTCGAATCGGGTGCTACACTTATTGCCTTGTCAGAAAACATTGTAAACACCCCTAAGCCAATGTTCGAAAAGCTCGAAGACATTGCTAATAAGCGAATAGGCATTTATACAGGCACAGTTCACGATAACTTCCTGGCTCAAAACTATCCAAATGCAAAAAGGATGTTATTTGATTTTCCGGCCGATATGATTCTTGGCTTAAAAACAGATAAA
>ERZ795048.1795-NODE-1795-length-18462-cov-23.330472_pt1 | contig 18462 bp, 24 predicted proteins | sample MGYA00375132_ERZ795048 | MGnify/ENA primary metagenome ERZ795048 (study PRJEB30177, sample SAMN05720225) | activated sludge metagenome | isolation source: Anaerobic digester | place: Hong Kong | collected 2014-12-17 ...
TTGTAACTTCTAATTTGGAAGGAGATGTTTTTGTATGGAAGACAATTATGCTAAAGACCTTCTAATCCTTGTCAAAAACGGATCCGCATGGCTTTTGGCTGAAGCAACACACTTATTATCCAGAGTACCTATTCTCAACAAAACGAGGTTGGGATTTAGGATATCCAATATGCTGGATACAATAAGCAGGGCCCTGTTGACAGAAGAAGGTTCCAAGTACGGTCTTCCCTTGTTACTAGCTATTGCGTATTTTATATTCCCAATCGATGCAATACCGGACTTCATCATCCCATTAGGGTTTATGGATGACGTAGCGGTATTGGCTGGAGCTGCCAGGGCGGCCAAGGGAATTATAGAAAGCGCAATAAAAGTTGAATAGGAGGGGCGGTTAAATCCGTCCCGCCTATTTTTTCTAAGGAGGTGAACATGAATAAATTCATGGCAGAAATAATCTTCAACGAAGACAAAATAAGTTCTATACGTCGCTCTAAAGACGGCACTGGATACATTTTTTATATAGATGATTATAGCGTTTTTAATCCAAATAATGGCTATTCAATTGAGACTACATATGATAACTATCAGTATCCTGTACATTTGATGAAAATAATGAGCAATAGCTATAATCTGTCGCCGAAGATATTCGAATTGAACAGGGAAATATACTTCAAAAGAATAAATGAAATAATAAGCCACGATATAATAGGAACTTTGAACAAGAAAGACTTTTCGCAGTTAATAAATAAGTATGCGGAAAGAATAACCATAGAAATGCATGAATGCATATCCTTGACGTGGACAGAGATAATAACCAAAATAAACAGGCTCAATTTTATCGATGTTAGTCTACGAATCAGCAGTGCAGATATCGTAGTGTTCGTGTTTTTCAAAAATTCGATAGAGGACTATTATGAACTTATAAAGTGTATCGAACCAAAGAAACAGGAAGAAGTTATTAAGTCTTACATAAAAACTGGAAAAATACCAGGCTTAAGAGAAATCAACATAGATGTAGATCCAGAAGAGATTAAAAACAGCCCGAAGATTTTTAGGGGCGACTCCGAAATATTCATAATGCAAGCTCCACTTGAAGGAGACTCATCTGTATCAATATGTGGAATAAGTACAAAATACTGGAACATATACGACAGGTATGTTAGAGAGATGCCTGATTGTATGAAAGAATTAAATCTATGAGCCAAAATCAGAAAGCTAAAGCCTTGATAAACTTTGAGAAAGCAGAAATAAAAGAGAGCAAACACTTTCCGAACACATATAACGTGAAGATCGGAAAATTAAACATATTCTCTTATCAACAAAAGAAAAGCATGAAAAACATGATAATAAATCCCGATGAAAGGGATAAATACCTCTCTATCATAGAGTCGGGAATGCAAAACAGTATTTTTAGTTATCTGTCTGCAGAATGCATCTCGAAATTGGCAAACAAGTATTTAAGGACAATGTGGATATATATGGTTGGCGAAAAAGTAGAAAGCATAGAATTCAGATTAAACTATTTTACGAAATACGAATCTATGATTCCGATAGATTTCAACTGGAGAAGAAGTTACCTTTACTTCTACTTCACACCAATACAAATAAATTCCAAGAGAACGTTTTTGATCGAAACATACGAGCAAACACAGCAGCAAGCATGGATTTATGAGTATTTGGCAACAAATGGAAGTTTGCCTGGAATTAAATTCTTGAAAGCAGATCTAAGCGGATTCTATATTCCGGAGGATGGGTCAAAGTTGAATGGCGTCAATCGATTTTATTGTATTCTACCCGAAAACAACGAGAACTTTTATTTCAAGGACATAATGGTGTTTGATAAAGGCATTTGGCCTGTGGATACATCTAACCCTTGTATAGACGTATACGAAGAAGAATTTGATGAAGAAGATTTTAGTGAAGAAGAACAAGGGCTTGCAAAAGTATTAGACATGTTAGAGGACTTGGACATATGAAAAATAGTCTTGCGGAAATACTGATAGACGAAGATAAGTTTATAAGTGTGTCCAAAACCGGTCTTTATGAATATACAGAATTCAAATACAGTGATTTTGTGCTGAATGTTAGAAAAGACAGATTCAATTACCCAAACGATCTTATCACCTATTTAGACTCTCCAACCAAGGCTAATTTGTATAAAAAGATCAGATCAAGAAGAAGTTATATAGATAGATGGAACAAAATTTTTTCATCAATTATATGGTCTGAACTTGGTTGTGAATTCTTTGAAAAGACCATCTACGACAATGCTGGATATATGATTGCAAATCTAGCCAACGACGGATCAGACTTCTTTTGGTTGAAGACCAAACCAATATCAAGCATAGAAACAAAAGTATCGCTCGATATATACAAAAACAGTATACAACCACTAATATATTTCTTAGAAGACGAAACATTGCAGATTTCAGAAATTAGATTAGAGCCGTTAAACAAATGGATAGGAAAGGATGTAGTAACAACTTTCATAAACAACAAAAGGCTTCTTGGATATACATGTATCTATATAGAACTTGGAAAAGAAAGGCTGCCGGACTTTGTTATATCAGAAAACAACGTCTACTTTCCGTATATGGATTACTCATTAAACGGGTATATCAAATGCGCGGTGTTCAGCAAAAAATACTGGGGTCCGGTTATTTCAGGTATCGAAAAAGATTACAACGTAATCATAAACAAAATAGATAAGGAGTTAAAAGATGTCAAATGAAACTATTGCCGATATTATATTAGACGAATCAAAAATAGAGCAGATATTTTTATACGAGACGTATAACTCCAAGATTTTTCAGTTTACAAATTACAGGCTAGCTACGATAAACGACTGGTTCCAGTGGCCAATACATCTTAGAGATAAGCTAGCTGGAAAGCTGTCTATTACAGATCAAAAATTTGCACAGCTGAAGAAGTCCTATATAAAACGGCTGAATGAAATTTTTTCCTCCGACCAAATAAGCAACATAGACATAGATAAAGCAAAAAATGTTGTAAGCAACCACTTAAAAACACTAAGCATAACCATGAGAAAAAATCCGGAAGATGCCAAAGTGTCTTGGATATTCAATGAACTTGTTTTCAAGGAAACCACTTTTAGATTTTGTGTTTATGCAGAAGGGTTCAGAACAGATGTCGTATACAGAGGGTATGGCGGTACAACGTCTTTATTAAATCCAATTGGATTCAAATGCCCGTGGGAATTTGTGGAAAACTGTTTTAGAGAAAGCAGGGTGCCTGGATACGATCTTGTTGTTATTGACAACTGTCCCGAATTTTCTGCAATAGCCGATAGAAATGCAGAAACAGATAGAAATTACATCATAGTAGAAAACTATATGGGCAGAGCTCTTCTGCAATACGAAAATTTTATCAACCTACATGTATTCGATAAGCAATACTGGGAAGGAGACAAGTTGGCTTCATACAAGCACACGGCCCTATCAAGGCTTTTAAGCGAAATATTATAAGGAGGTGTAAAAGATGTCAGATAGAACAATAGCTGAATTGATTTTCGATGAAACGAGAATAAAGCAGATCCAAAGCCTTGGAAAAGAAAGATGGCTTTTTACATTTGATAAGTTCGGTTTAAAAACGACAAAAAATAGATTTGACTATCCTCATATTCTATACCGATATATAAACAACTATATTAGCCATGAAACTTTAGTCAAAATCGCAAACGAAAAGAAGAAAACGATGCTCTGCAGGATGGACAAAATAATATCCAGAAGCCTAATATCCTTATTAAGCGAAAGGGATCTAAAACATCTAATACACCAAAATACAGAATTGATAAACATATGTATGGGCAGAAGATCTAATAACCAGTATTTAAAATGGAAACTAAAACCAAAGATAATGGGAGAAAGCAAAAATAGATTAACTATAACTCTAGACAATAAGATAGAGTTGAATATCAATATAGCTTTAGAAAAGACATACGGTGTAGAGTGTCCTATCAGTCCAAAAAACAGTTACATAGCAATAGAAGCTATACGGGAATATATCAATGAAGGTACATTGCCAGGACACGAAGAATTTGTAATACTGCAGCCGTCAAAGTATACATGCGGAGTATATACAGAAGACGAAGATTTTATCTATGTATTGAACCAAGATCAGAACAAAACACAAAGAAAATACTGCGTAGTAGAAAAGTTTGACAAAAAAGCATGGAAGAAAAACAGCCGCATCTTTTTCTATTCTTCACCGATAGAAGAATTATTGCTGGAGAACTGACATGAAATTGGCAGAAATATTGATGCCGCCATATAAACCATTCAAAACATTCTTAGACAGAGATGGCTCTACGATAATATGCAGCGATAAAAAAGTTATTTCGCTATTCAACGGCATTCCAATCGGTGCTTATATAGACATATCATCAATTTCAAAAAACGAAAAAGATGAGTCTTACATCATATATAAATACTATATAGATCAAATAGAAGGAATAATACAATCTACCGTACTCGGCAGTCTAACAGAAAAGGAAATGATCAGTTTGCGAGAAATAACAAAAACGGACTGGTTCTTTAAAATGTCAACACCAACGAACCCTTCAACCGTATTTGTTGAATTAAAACCAATAACAAAAGATTATGCTGAGTTCAAAATAAAGTTAGACAGCCAAGGAAGCCATGTTACTGTATTAGGAATCAGAGGCTCAAACATTACGCCGCAATATTATTCAGACTTCTTTTATAAGGTAGGATACACAGTAAAGAAAAGTTATGAGCTAGATATGATAAGAGAAGTGATAAATCATAGTAATATTATCGGCATGGAAGAATTAATTTTAGAATTGTCCACTAATGACGTAGTTGATTTTGGAACTTACGAATTAACAAACAAATATTATTACAGCATCTTATCAAGCAGCGAAAGGGGATTCTCGAGCTTTATAAGAGCAGATCAAAGGATATGGGAAACAGAATATAGGTATTACTCTCATAAATTAGCAGAAATGGGGATTGTTGATGATTAGTTCGACCAGAAAATTAATAAACGATTTTTTTAATGAAAAACCTCTGGTATATCATAATCTAAACAAGAACAGCAAATACGATTGCAATACCTATATTCTAGACAAAATTACTCTCAATATCAACCACGATAACTTTTCATTTTACAAGAAATACCAATCAGGTGAAGTCGATTCTGCTTTAAGAAATAGATACTTCAAAAGGATCGCGGACTCTTTGGAAAAAAATCTTAGAAATCACGAAATAGATTTGAATGTACTTAAAAACGCAAAAAGTACAAAAATACATGTCTGGATTGGCTATTATGATCTTCTGTCTCAATTTGAATGCGAAATTGATGTTGGATCAAAAAGCACGGTCCTATTGAGAAAAGTATATGGAAGCTTTTCTGAAGTAGTAATGAAATTCAGAGAATTTGATTCTACATGGTATGTGAAGATCAATCATTTGTTCTATGACGTTTTGAAAGGAAATGTAGAAATGCATGTAGAAAAAGTAGCAACCGAAAACAGGCAAACAGCAATAGAACTCGTAAAAGAAACTATGGGAAATGAATTTCATCTGGATGAACGAGCAGCAAACGATCTGGTGATGACTATGCCTAGAAGAGGCTTTGTAGAAAATCAAATACTATTTCTTAAAAGGAAGTGACAAGTTGATCAGCTATCCGGTAAAATTCTTAAATGATTTTTTCGATCAAAAACCAGAAGTTAGCATAAATAAAGATGATATAACCGAAAAGCACTCGTTCAAATACAAATACAAAAGCATATCGATTACCACTTATTCTGACTTTCATTCATTCTTTCAGAGATACAAAAACAACGAGCTTACAAACGAGTATAAAAAAAAATACTTTACAAGAATGGCAACTGGGTTTGAACGAATGGATCTTGAGTACATATTTACTTTGAAAAACTTACTTAAGTTTGATTGTGTCGATATACGCTTATGGATGTATAACCCAAAAGCACATGCAGTGTTCGAGTTTGTAAAGAAATTAGAAGAAGAAGTGCTTTTAAGATTTTTCCAAAACACATTTTCCGAATGCTGCATGGATATATATATCAATGAAGAATACAAAAAAACGGTAGAATCAACAGCACCAATGATGATTAAATATATGATGGAACAAATAGATATAAACGTCATCCATTTAATAACAGAAGAATATAAACTCGATGATGATTTTCTGAAGAAACTTGGTTTTCAATGGTTTCTGTATGAAGAAGATGAAGCAGAAAAACTCATAATAAGAAAGGAACTAAATAACTTAAACGAGTTTTACATCATAAATTCGATTCCCAGGAGGTAGATAAGTGGGCAACATAACCGGTGTCATAACAGACGTCGTTTCATACGACAAGAAAACCCACTATTGCACCATAATATTGAACGACGGTAAAAAGTACGTAGGCAAATTTCCTTTTGTTAGAGACGGTATAGAGGTAGAATTAAAACAATCCGGAATAGAAAACACAATTTACGATACAACTCCGTTTTCAGAATATAAAGTAATCGCTTCAAATACTCCTCAATCTGCAATGGGTATACTCAAAAGCGTCAACGGAATTGGCGCTAAAAAAGCCAAGCAGATATATGAGCATTTTGGCGATAAGCTTTATTACATATTAACGGAAGAAACACACAGACTCGCTGAAGTAGAAGGCATTGGAAACAAGAAACTACAGGAAATCTCTGAGGTTGTAGAAAAGGTCCTAACTATAGAGCCAGTAGTCGAGATGTTCGGCCATATTCTTCCTTATCGGGATATACTTTCCCTGGTTTCAGGAAAAGACGAATTTGAAATAAGGGACATAGTTTTAAACCCTTACAAATCCGTCTTCTATCTCGATGGTTTGACGGCCGAACGTCTTGACTCAGTTGCCAGCATAAGCGAGATAATACCAAAAGAAGACCATTACAGAATAGCGGCATTTGTATATGGCAGAATGAAATCTGAAGCAGCTATGGGAAAAACAACTTTAAAGAAAAAGAACGTAGAAAACTACGTGTACAAAAAAGCAAAGGTAGACAAAGAACTGGTAACTGCAACAATAGATAGAATGAAAGAAGAAAATATGATAATAGAGAATATCACAGGGGTTATCAAGCTTTACTTTGTACACAAGATGGAACTGGATATACTCAACGATATAAACAGACTTCTCGAAAGCAAGTCAATAGACCCAGAAGGGATAGATGAACTTGCAGATAGTTGGCAGAGAAATAGAGGAATTAAACTTTCTCCAAACCAGTTGAACGCAATATACGCACTCAACAGAGGAGTATCATGCGTAACGGGGGGAGCCGGTACAGGAAAGTCTTTCATCATTTCCCTCATGAACTATATAGCGGGCTATTATGATATACCGTGTTTTATACTAAGCCCGACAGGAGCTGCAGCAAAAAGGCTTGAACGTTTAGCATTAAAGTCTAGCACAGTACATAGATTTCTCGGATACAACTCAAATAAATGCGATATCAATAGAGAACATCAATCTAAACAGGGTATATATATCGTAGACGAATCGAGCATGTTGAGTTACTCAGTTATGAGTATGCTATTAGCTGCAATACCAGATGGTTCTTCTGTTATATTTGTGGGAGATCCAAATCAACTGCCGCCTGTAGAGATAGGTAGACCTTTCATAGATTTGGTACATTCTGAATCTGTAGATGTATTTCATCTTACAGATACGTTCAGGCAAGACGTTGAAGCCATAGACATAATAAGAGCCGCAGAAGGAGTTTTGCGCGGCAATCTGAAGGCACTCAACATGCCAAAGAGTAAATCGTTTTTTATACACGTGGTAGAAGAATCGGAAGATATGGTTGAATCAATAAAATCCCTTTTGTTAAAAGAAAGGTCTAAACGTGAAGATATGCGGGATGTTGGATTTATAACTGAATATATGATAATGGCACCAACAAAGCATAAGGGATATGCACCGGTATCAAAATTGAATAAGATGCTGGCCCAGACTTTTAACAAAGAAAATGATCATGTTGCCTTCAAAACTGCAGATGGAATAAATGTAAGAGTATACGACATAGTGATGAACACAAAAAACGACTACGAAAGAAATGTATTCAACGGTGATACTGGAGTGGTAAATTATACTCAAACCGGTATTCAGGTGTACTATACAGAATTAAAACAATTAGAGGAATATGAACCTTTCGAGGTGGACAATCTCGAATTGTCATACGCAAGAAGCATCCACAAGAGCCAAGGGTCTGAAGCAAAATATGCGATATTCCCGATAGAGATGTCATCGTTGTATATGTGGAACAGGCAGATGCTTTACACTGCCATAACCAGAGCAAAGAAAGAAGTCCACATATTCATGAAACGAAGTGAGAAAAACAAGATATTAAATTCTATATTGAACACCAAATCAGATTTATCGACGGACTTCAAGTTAGTATTAAACAAGCTGATAAGAAAGGAAAGTGTAAAAATTTGACTTTATTTGTTCTTCTTCCAATTATCATGAAGGGGAAAAAGGTTCAGAACTATGACGTCGTATCAACAGCCTGCGAAATACTCGGAAGATATCCAGACGAGATAAAAGAAATGTACTTTCCAGAGGTAGATATGAAATACATATCTCTCGGACCTCTTGAACAAGAAGAGTACAGAAGAATAGAGAAGTATATGGAGGCGAATGACGATTGGACGAAAAAGAATATGATGAGAATGGAAAATCTGAACAAGATGTTGCCCTCGAAAATTTCTTCAACGGCGATAACGAGATAGTAAAATACGCACGCATATGTTATGGAAGAGAGGATTCGACCAATAAAGAAGGTTTGATAAAAACCCTCATAACAAATGGTCATACATCGGTATTTGAGCACTCGGTATTTACATTCAGGATAAGGTGCCCTATATTTGTTGCTAGACAATGGATGAGGCACAGAATGGGAAGCTATACAGAGAAAAGCCTTAGATATACGAAACCTGGAAGTTTTACTAAACTAGAATTAAATAATCCAGAAGCAGAAGAATTAATTGATGTTATCTTCAAAACCACAATGAGCACTTATGAAACGCTTCTGAGTATGGGAATTAAGAAAGAACAGGCACGTGCCATACTGCCAATAGGAATAGAAACAGAATTCTACTGGACCGTAAATGCACGAAGCCTAATGAACTTTCTCAAATTGCGCCTCGATCCTCATGCACAAAAAGAAATTCGAGACTATGCAGAAAAGGTAATGAACATATTTGAAGAGAAGATGCCTATAACAGCAAAATATTTTTCTAAATATGTGTTGAGGAGATAATTGTGCCATATACATTTGGAAATACTACATATGCGGAGTTCTTAAGAAGTAATAAATTTGATCCTGCGTTTAAGGACGCGGTTGTAAAAATAACTGTTGACTTCTACCATAAACTCATCTCCGGAAAAGCTCTGCAAATATTGAAAAAAGGTCAAGAATACCTTGCATCTACAAGCGAGAATTTGTTTGAAAATCATAGTTATGTATCCGGCGGAAGAGTAATTTGCTTAAAAGAAATGTCGACAAAAAAGTTGATAAAGAAATTATTGGACTCCGCTTTCGAAGAAATAGAGAAAATAATAACCGGCAATTTATTCATGGTAAACATGGATAAAGAATACGGAGTTTGCATCGAGTTCGACGATTCAGCGTTTATAGTAAGTTTATGGGCAGAAGATTTGGTGTATAACAACACTGAATCTTACTATGCAGAAGACGGAAGCGCAGTAGATACATGCACGTATAATTATAATTATGACACTGTAAATACGACTATATCTATATCAACAAGCGAAGGAAATCTCATAACCGTTGGCAGTAACACTATCCAATAAGCTAGAGCACAATTTTAAAGAAGAGGTGCGGAACATGAAAAACATCATACTAGACACACACAAGCAAAAACTAATCATTGAGTATATGGAGTTGCTAGATGATTGATTACGTTATTGATATAGATGACAGGCCAACTTTCGAAAAAATAGCCATAGACAGTTTGGTGGAGACTTTAGATAAAGAACCATCAATACATATCAGTTTTGACGGTAAGAGTATACTAATACATGATGATATGAAGATCGCGAGAGAATCAATTAAATGTGTATCTGGTTTTGATGAAGAACACGACAAATCAATTGCTCTCCGCTGCCTGTTGGCTATACTTTTTGAAATGTTCAGTAAGAGTATTGGAAGCCACTTTAGAATCAGTATGAAAAAAACAGAGTACGAAGCAAAGATAATCAAATAACAAAACACGGTTATATTCGCTACAATATAACAATAGTTAATACATAGAGGGGTATCTCAGCAGGTAGATTTCCGGAAGACGCGGGTTCGAATCCCGCCCCCTCTATCAATGGGTCCGATACTTTGTCAAACTCCAGATAAAACGGTATCACGCAGCAGGCGTGCTTTGTACGCAACTCTACTTTTTATTAAAAAGCCTAGGTGGTCCCCGATTTATGCTTTTATCGGTAAGACTTAATAACAATGAAGCAATACTTTTAAAGCGTGTAGAGTGCCGTTTTGCCATATCTGCGAGAATCGTGGTTAGATTCCACGCGGACCCATTAGTCCTCCCGGGAGGATTGCGGATTACATATAAAAGTATCCAGAAGCTGCCGCAAGCTGTCTGGATTGGCGCGTGGCCGCGCTATATCAAATAGCTGATTTGGGCGGGGATCGGTCACAATAAATGGTGGCCGGACCCGCTTTATTTAAGGAGGTACTATGATAACTAGTTTAGACCATAAGATGCTTGTAGAAGAACTAGAAAACCTGTTGTTAGAAGAGCCGAGCTCAAAAGACAAGGATTTCCTTGATAAATTTGCGAATGCTATGATCCCGTCGTATATAGAAGTTATAAAGGGATTTGCAGCCGTAAATCAGATAGTCCATGAATCAAACGATATACCAGAAGAAACAAGAGACAACATCATCTCAACCATTAAAGCAATAAAGAATTTCACGGAAAGGCATACCAATCTTGCAGACTTTGAAACTCCGGCCGTGTTTTCCAATGTATTTACGAGCTACATAAGGCTTCTGTTTGTATATACGATTTACTTAAACAGTATAGAAATAGAAAACCCGATAATGAAATTAGCTCTAATGGAAATAAACGCAGCTATACTTACATATGATGAAAACGTAAGACAGGTCCTCTCGGAAGTCTAATGTGATAAAATCTACCAGGAGGTGGTAGTGTGTTTAAGGACTACAAAGAAAAATGGTCCGATAGTGAACACATGGTGGACCACATGGTAGAACTATACAAAAGAAACAGAGGGCTTAATCTTGTTGCGCTTAGCTATATGTATGGAGACGGATCCAACGATTTCGTAATAAATGTAATTATGAACAGCAGGTCGTTTCAAAAATACTCCAAAATACCTCCAGAAGTATCAGGCACAGGCATGCAAGGCACAAAATCGATCATATGCTTCATAGTTGTCCATATGTTTGGTCAGGAAGGCGAAGAGCTTACTCTCGTAGGAGATATGGACGCAAAAAACATGAAGCCCGAACCACATCTATTTGACAACATGTATATACGATTTTTTGATGCGGAAACTGAAGAAGAAAAAGCATATATAGCAGAGCACAACATAACATTCATGATGAAAAGAATGCTGAAAGTGGTCAGAGAAGATAAAAGAACATGGACAAGACAAGACTATTTAGACGACGTAGTGCTGTTTCGCACTGCAATGACAAACGAAGAAATAAGACGGCTTACATTATAATCGTCTATTTTTTTCTTTCCTTTATTGTATCTGCTCTTTCTACCGGTATGCTATCAAAGATCGGCGGTCTCTTGAATTAAATAATTACAATACTTTATTATAGTGAATACCATATAATAGGAGGTGATGACTATATAACATGCCAGCATGTGGAATGTTACTGGATACAGTAGCAACAACCGTAAGAAATTTAAGCAACGGTGAATCAAAATACATGTGGTTTGAGCTTGACGGAGAAGACATGCTTACATACTGTATCTCGGACTTAAACGACGAAGAAGCAAATGAAACTATGAACAAAATGATCGACAAGAAAAACAGTGGTGACTTTTATAGAACACTCGATGTAAAAGAAAAATACATAAAGAACCTTATGTATAGTTTGGACATATATATCAGTATAGAAAGGATAGAAATGCTTGTATACCAATTGGATTTTTTCAGCGTCTTGGAATCAACAGTAATCATAACAGGGAGGAAAGTATAGAATGAGTGAAACTCAAAAAATAAGAGACTTTGTTCTGGAACGAATGCCTTTGAATATTACGCACTTCAAAGAACCGGCTGTACTACGTCAACCACTAACAACAACAAAGATATCAGCAGTTGCATACAATAGTGAAATATCGGTTATCATATATCCTAACGAAACAAACAGCTATTACGGAATGTTTAACGAAAGAGTAATTACTTCAACATTTAATTCTTACCAAACTTCTTCGGAATCGCTATACGAATCTCTGGAAAAAATATCAAAGATCGACGATATGAAGCTAGCTATGAGTTGTGAACTATACAAAAGGGGCACTTCAATTTCTCTTTTATACATGAACGAGGAAACAACATACATGGTAATGCATAATACTATTCTTCATACGAACATAATGCCAATAAAGGAATATCGGGATATCGATATTGAATATCGTCCAGAAACAGATTCTGTAAAAGTTGAAGTTGGATCTATAAGTATCAATTCCAAACCTGGTTATAAGCCGGTACAGATATTAGAAGAAATTTATTATGGGAACTTAAGCTGGGTATCAGATGAATATGCGGTGTTAGATGAATACCCAAAAGAAAGTCACTATTATAACGGTTTTACTGAAGGGGTTGTAGTGCAAAAGGAGGTTAAAAATGTCATTAATAGAAACAGCTAACATAATTAGAGGGTTCAAAAAGAAAAAAGATTTTTTCGATATTATAAAGAAACCCGACTTTATGATGTTTCCGGCGTTTTCGTCGGGCAATTTGATAAACATTAATTTTACTTTGGGCGGTACTCCGATAGAGGACGAGAAATTGCTTATATACTCACAGGAGGTATACAATCCTACAAAGAAATCTCTTTTGTCTTTAGCAGAAAAGATCTCAACGGTAGCTCTCCATGAAGAAGAAATCATAGATGTGATAACTAGAATAAATGAGAAGATAGGCCAATCATATGCATTAAATATACTTAATGCTATAGTAAATAACGCACATTACTTGAACATGTTTCCAAGTGATTATCTTCTCAAAACACCAGCCATATCATCCCAAATAAATATATATATGATGCTTAAAGGCATTTATTGCAGAAAGAATGGCACAATAGACTATAACGCTAAATTGCCTATGAACCACATGTCGTGGGATCATAAAGGTGTTTATACTACGGACGACTTACTATCAGATGATAAAGTCATGGTAGTAAAGTTCATAGAAAAAGCCGCCAACGACGATTTAATAAATTCTCTTGATGGCAATAATATCCCGATAGTTGAATACTATCACGATGTATTCAGAGCATTCCATGTATATGGAGAAAAGTATACGGTAATATCTGTACCAGAGGCATATTAAAATGATTGACCTGAACAAAGAACAGCTTAATGCTGTTATGGTTGATGCACCAGTTGTTGTAGTTGCAACCCCCGGTTCAGGGAAAACGGCGACAATTATTGAAAGGATAAAGTACAACATAGAAACAAGAAAGATGAACCCGAAAAGAATCTTGGCACTAAGTTTTACCGTCGCGGCAGCAAACGAAATAAAGGAACGATCTGGATACAACATAGAATCAAGAACAATACACTCATGGTCTTATATGATGCTTCGCAGAAAAGGATTGAAAGCAAATGTTGTATCCGAAAACACTCTGGACAGATTTTCAAAGTCTCATTCTACTCAAATATCTGATAAGATAACCAAAGCAGTAAACTTTCTAAGACTGGGAATAATAGAAGAAGATGAATTTGAAAAATCTTTCCTGAAGATAGTGAAATCGGTGAAGTACAAATATGAAAGTTTTCTGAAAAAGAACAATCTTATAGACTTCTCTGATATGCTAAGCATAATGACAGGAGAGTTAAAAAATCAGTCTTACAGAGAATACATAAACAAGTTCTACGACGAGATAATAATAGATGAAGCACAGGATCTAGACAAGGCACAAATGGAAATAATAAGACTGATATCAGACAATTTCAGAAAGGCTGTGATTGTGGGAGATCCAGATCAGTCTATATATGGTTTTATAGGAGCATTATCAGATATAGAAAGTATTTCATCGCAATTTTCTATACCAAAAATAATACTCAGCCAAACGTATAGATTTGGAAACGAAGTATCCAAAATTGCAGAATCGATAATAGCAAGAAGCGGCAGAAGTACATCTATAGCTAGAAATAATCTGCATACAGACGTAAGCGTACTTCAAGATAGCCATGAAACCAAGAAACACGTAAATCATATCTTGCAAAAGGGATATTTTAAGCCCCAGGATATAGCCGTACTTTGCCGCACAAACTTAGATACCTACGAAGTATCATCATTGATCGATTACGACGTATTTCTGAAAACAGCGGATAAAATAAGGCCTCATATACCGTATATAATGAATCTGGTTAACTTCAACTGCAGGCAAGACTTAGAAAGTTTGAAGAATCTGCTTCTCATGATACGCGGCATAGGAGAAAAGACGGCAAACAAAATGTGCGAAAAGGTTACCCCAAATGTAATAAGCAATATTATGAATAACGGTATAGTAAACACTCTAGGAATAAAAAGAAAATCCATTCTAGATCAGATATCGGCAATTGACAAAGAAATAGTTTCGATGAAATCCGGATACTTTGTTCCGGGATACAGTATGTTTCAAAATACTCCAGAAACTTATTTTCAGGTAATAGATACACTTGCAAACAAGAAAATTGAAGAAGCCAGGGAAATTTTATTTGACTCAAAACTTTTCGGTTTAACGGCATTAACAATACATGCTTCTAAGGGATTGGAATTCCCAGTAGCCGTTGTTCTTACAACAGCAGATGCTTACAGATATTCTATAAATGATTACAACGAAGAAATTCGTATAGCGTATGTTGCGTCTACCAGGGCTAAGGACTATCTAGTCATAAACAAAAATAATGTTTTTCTTGACCATTTGGAAGGGAGGCAATGCTTTGTATAAATTCAAGACAGATATGCTAAAAAAGATAGCCAACAATGTAGAAGTATTTACGGGCAGAACCACCGATTCGGCATTCAAAAGAATTACAATGAGCGCTCATGATGGATTTCTTTGGATATACGGATACGACGGTTATGGATATATGTGGCTTAAATTTCAGACAGAAACAGAATTTCCAACGGTACATATGAGCCTTAATGAATTCATAGCAGCTACGCAGAATTCCCAGGATATGAGTACAGGCATAGAAATAAAAGAAGATAAAGTGATATTCAGCTCCGGTAGCATAGAAAGCTCGGTTAGCGCAGAAGTGGAAGATCAAATATACGGATTAATGCCATCCTCAAATATAGTTGGAAAGATAGGCTCCAAAAACCTGCAGAGAATAATGGATATAGGAAGTATGTGCGCTGATAGAACAGGAACAGACGAAAACCTGATAATGTTCAGTCTGTTAAAAGATTACTTTGGTATAAACGGGGTATTTGGTAACATGAATAGCTTTGCCTGCTGCAAATCAGAAACAACAGGAAGTTTGTTCTATTTTATACCATACAATACAACAAGGCACATTGTCAAAGTGTTGGGTAATGCAAAAGAAATAGAACTTCAGGTATCCGATGATAACGGAATACTTTCCATATTCAGCGAAAACTTTGGTTTCAGTATGCCAGGAACAAAAGATGAAGAGCTGGAGAAACTGCATACCGTGCTCATAGGAAAATCAAAGGAAGCTGCCATAAAGGGAAAAACAGTAGAGCTCGAGAAAGACAATTTACAGGGTTCTCTGGATGCCGCACTAAAGATAGCCAGAATAACGGGAGGAACGTTCAGTATAGAAGTAGATGAAGATGTAACAATAAAAGCAAAGACAAACAACGGTTCTTCAACAAAGATAGATGTTTGCAAATCCAATGTCCAGGGTGGAAATTTCTTCGTAAATATAGAAATGCTGCGTTCCTTTGTTAAGAGGATAGAAGCAGATAAGTATGCCGTTAAATATTACAACGATTCAATAGTGGTAATGGATGGCACTATAAACGAGATGCTTCTAATAATGAGATGATTATAGTGAACGAAAAGGACGTAGAACACGATCTCGTTCTAGAAGTCTGTATGGGTATATACACTTATGAAATGTATATATCCGCAGAATATAAGATGATAAACATAATCACGAAAATACCTAAAATGGATTCAAACTCCTTGGATACTTTACTGTATACAACAATAGAAGATATGAGAAAAAGAATTTGGAGCACAGCGTTAGTAGGATTTTCAGAGCATATTGGAAATGGCATCGTTGCAATAACAAGAGATAAACTGGTTCCAATAAGTTACAATGACGCATCTTATAACACATATAAGCTTTGCGCAGAATGGGGAATGCTTTCAAACAAGCAAGTAACAACAAAAGTGATATCCATAGATTACGGAAGACTGATAAAATATGATTCTGGTCTCTGCACAATAATCGATGCACTAATAAACGGTCACGGAATAACATTCCCTATAAAAGATTTTATTGGAGAAGAATGGTATGGCTAACGAGAAAGTGCCAGATTTAGAGATATTTGTAAGAAACAAAAACGGTTTTGAAGAAAACAAATTCTTCTTATCAGAAAAATTATTGACCATCAACTGGAGTGTTTTTGAACACGAAAGAACGAGGGATGAGCATTATGAAAGTGAAAACGAATTGATTGAAAAAGCATTAAGGACTATTTTATATCTTGGAGGAGAATTCATAAAACTCGGATCAACGGTTGAATGCACAGACATAATAACTATAAACAAGTACTATATTATAAGCGATAAAACCTTCATCGTAAACGAAAACAAATTGTTAAAAGTGACCATGAATAACAAGGAAAAAATACTTTCAGAATATCCGTGTTTTTATGCTCTTGTAGAAGACATAAACAAAGGCAAAGAAATTATCATGGAGTATTCGTTCAAGGAGGAGATTTGATGATAGTAAAAATAAGAATCAAAGGAACAATGCTGGTATACAGTTACAGAGATGTAGAACATACATATTCGACAAACAACATGTTTGTGCTCGAATCTCAGTCGATAATAAAGAAAATACCTCTGGTAAATATATTCGACATCACAGAGATTTTAACTGACGATATACCAGATGAAGAAGAAAAAGAAGAACTTACTGATCAAGAAGTGCAGGCAAGCATACTATGAGGGTACCGATTCTGGATATTTTCATATCTGATGACAACGGTGAAATAAAATACTCCTTCTTCGAATTATCTGATAATAACAGAGATATTCAACTCATGGTTATGAGTGAAACGGATGAAAGATCCATGGGACCAGAATCATTCCTGGAAGCCAAGCTTTTGTACGGAAGAAAAGACATGACCAAAACTATATTCTATACAATAATAAGGCCTATAGAAGACGCAAAAATATCTATGGAAGAAGACGATTCAAAAGCCGTACAAATAACGGAAGATATTTATGATAAGTATCTGCATGCAGATAATTTTGTTTCATTATCGCCATACGGAATAGGGGTTCAGTTAGAATGCAGCAATATGATGTGGCTACTAGAAATACTATCTGAAGAACCCGCAATACAGCAGTTTATAAAAGACCTCTTTGAACAAAAGGAAATAAGCTTAGAGGTTCCAATAACTTATTAGCAAAGAAAGCAATGTGATGTGATGGAAAATCTAAAACCGGTATTCATATGTAAAGAAGTAAACGATTTTTACAGCAACAACGAATATGGGTTCATAATAGGAGATTCAGCCTATATACAGTCAGATAAAAACGCAATATATAAAACAACGATTGAAGGATTAAAGGTATATATACTTCAATCAATAATAAACCAGATGGTTAAAGACAGGAATGGAATAGTTAAAACATCAACGATTAAATTATCGAACAATGTGTACTATAAAGTTTCCAAAGCATGTGGCATAAATTACCATATAGAAGAAACACTGTTCGAAGACAACAAAGAAATTCTGGAACTAATAAGAGACATAAACAAAACAAGAAATATCATATGCCCATTCAGCGATATGAAGGAATTTGTCGAAAGTTATGCAAGATCAATAGGAGTACAGGTTTTGCCTGCGATATTCGAATCATCATCAATTCTGCCGACATATAGAATACCATTAGAACATTCAGTTATAGAGCAAGGAGCTGCCTACTTGATGATTGAATATAAAATCGACAGTCAATCATATTATTTATTGTTCGAAGAGTACGCATTCGAGGTTAG
>ERZ795048.1800-NODE-1800-length-18423-cov-5.237968_pt1 | contig 18423 bp, 13 predicted proteins | sample MGYA00375132_ERZ795048 | MGnify/ENA primary metagenome ERZ795048 (study PRJEB30177, sample SAMN05720225) | activated sludge metagenome | isolation source: Anaerobic digester | place: Hong Kong | collected 2014-12-17 ...
CGCACACCCCTTTCTATCGTTTATTTTCCGCAGCCTTTGCAGCCCCCGCAGCCGTGGCTCTCTGCCCACAGCTTTTCGGCGGTGGGCGTCCAGTTATCGGTGTAAGGCTTGCACTTATTGTAGAGGTTCTCTACGTCCTCCGGGGACTGCATATCCGTGGAGTGCGCGCCTGTTCGCTGCACCATGTCCCGGAGCTTTTCGGGGTTCTCCAGCATGGGGCAAGGCCGGAGCATATTGTCGTTGAAGGGCTGGCCGTCGTGGTAGGCCATGAACAGGGGGCGCTTATAGGCGTCCAGCAACCTGTGTTCCCGGATATTGGAATCCGCATAGTGGATGAAGGCGCAGGGCTCGATATCCCCGTTGGCGTTGATGTGGAGATAGCTCTGGCCCCCGGCGATGCAGCCCCCCACGAACTCACCGTCGTTCTGGAAGTCAAAGAGAAAGCCCCCTGCATCGTGTTCATCGACGAGATCGACGCCATCGGGCAAAAGCGCCACAGCGGCCACATGGGCGGCAATGATGAGCGGGAGCAGACGCTCAATCAGCTTCTGACCGAGATGGACGGCTTTGAGGGGAACACCGGGGTCATCATCCTCGCCGCCACCAACCGGCCCGAAACCCTTGACCCGGCCCTGACCCGCCCCGGCCGCTTCGACCGGCGGGTGCCGGTGGAGCTGCCCGACCTGAAGGGACGGGAGGAGATATTGAAGGTACACGCCAGGAAGATCAAGGTTGCGGATGATGTGGACTACAACCGCATCGCCCGGATGGCCAGCGGCGCAAGCGGCGCGGAGCTCGCCAACATCGTAAACGAGGCGGCTCTCCGTGCCGTGCGGGACGGGCGCAAGGAGGCTACACAAGCCGACCTGGAGGAGAGCATTGAGGTGGTCATCGCGGGCTACCAGAAGAAGAACGCCATCCTCACCGACAAGGAGAAGCGGATTGTGGCTTACCACGAGATCGGACACGCTCTGGTGGCGGCGAAGCAAAGTAACTCCGCCCCGGTACAGAAGATCACCATCGTGCCCCGCACTTCCGGCGCGCTGGGCTATACCATGCAGGTGGAGGAAGGCAACCACTACCTGATGACAAAAGAGGAGATCGAGAACAAGATCGCCACCTATACCGGAGGCCGGGCTGCGGAGGAACTGGTATTCCATTCCGTCACTACAGGGGCGTCCAACGACATCGAGCAGGCCACCAAGCTGGCCCGGGCCATGGTCACCCGCTACGGCATGAACGAGGACTTCGACATGGTGGCGCTGGAGACGGTAAACAACCAGTACCTTGGCGGGGACAGCAGCCTTGCCTGCTCTGCCGAAACCCAGGCGCGCATAGATGAAGAAGTGATGCAGCTTATCAAGGACCAGCACGCCAAGGCGTATGAAATCCTACGGGAGAACCGGGAAAAGCTGGACGAGTTGGCGGATTATCTCTACGAGAACGAGACCATCACCGGTGAGGAGTTCATGGGGATTTTGGAGGGATGAATTACATGAACACGGAAACCAACAGCTGGATCGTGCTGGAGCAGCAGTTGGCAGCCATGGCGGAAAGCGGCGCCTTTGAATGGCTGCAGGAGCGATCCAAGCCTTTTCTGAAGCTGATGGGCTACTATAAGTGCGCCATGATGGAAATAGAAACCAAGTTTAACGTGCTCAACGAGGAATACGCATTCGAATTTGACCGAAATCCCATCACCAGCATCAAGACGCGGCTCAAGCGCTTTGTCAGCATCCGGGACAAGATGGAGCAGAAAAGCCTGCCCCGTACGCTGGAGGCTATGGAGGAAAACCTGAACGACATCGCCGGGGTGCGGGTGATCTGCTCGTTCCCGGAGGACGTTTATACCCTGGCGGAAGCGTTCCTCAAACAGGACGATGTCACGCTGATCCAGAAGAAGGACTATATCGCAAATCCCAAGCCCAACGGCTACCGCAGCCTTCATTTGATCGTTAAGATACCGGTTTTCCTTTCAAACGAAAGACGGGAGATGAAAGTGGAGGTACAGCTGCGTACCATCGCCATGGACTTCTGGGCCAGCCTGGAGCACCAGATGCATTATAAAAAAGATGTGCATTTTACGGATGACATGGAACGGGAACTGATTGAATGCGCGGAGGCAAGCGCGGCGCTGGACTTACGGATGGACAACCTCAGAAAAAGGGCGCAGGTGCGGATGTCGAAAAGAGATGCGGATATATGAAGAGAAAGAGAGGCAGTTTTCGCAGTAAAATACGCATTTGGCTGGATGGCTGCTACGGGCACGATTTCCTCGGCACATTCCTGATATTGGTAAGTGTTGCCCTTTCCGCATTGGGTTTGCTCATTGAAAAAAAGGCGCTCCTGATAACTGCGTTAACGGTACTGCTCTACTCAGCATACAGGTATTTTTCCCATGATCTACAGGCGAGGAACTGGGAACTGGAGTGCTGCAAGCAGGTGGCCGCCGACGTAAAGGGCAGGGCAAATCTTTTAGCGCATACTTGGGAAGAACGGAAGACCCATCGCTATGTCAAATGCAAACACTGTGGGGCTGTCCTTCTAGTTCCGAGAGGTGTAGGAAAAATATCTGTGACATGTCCCAGGTGCGGCGGCAAAACCATAACGAAAACATAACGCAGGGGTATTGCGATGAAAAAGAGCACAAGGAAAATACTGGCGGGGGTTGCGTTGTTTGCTGTCATTGCAGCGGTACTTGCCGCCGTTCTGCCGGAGGTGTCCCAGAAGGCGCTGATCGGCGTGGCTGCCCTGCTCATATTGGCTGCTGTGGCTGTTTCTCACGGCATTACAAAGTATTTAATGAAAGTGGCGCTGGACAGGGAAATACCCGCAAATATCCACAACATGGGGAAGGCTAAGGAACGGCTGGTCGGCTCTGCCGACGATGAAACGGCAATGAAGGAAATGCGGGACGCTGCCGCAAGGCTGGAAGCGAGCGGCTGCGAGGCTATCGAGATCGCTGCCCATGACGGAGAACGACTGGTTGGCCATTGGCAGGAATGTCCCGATGCAAAGCGCATCATCATCGCCATGCACGGCTGGCGCACCTCCTGGTCATCGGACTTCGGCGTCATTGCGGATTTCTGGCAGGACAGCGGATGCAGCGTTTTGTACGCGGAACAGCGGGGACAGAACAACAGCGGCGGCGATTACATGGGCTTTGGGCTGTTGGAGCGGTACGACTGCCTGGATTGGATCAACTGGGTCAATGAGCGCTGCGGCAAAACCATGCCCGTCTATCTGGCGGGCGTATCCATGGGCGCTGCGACCGTGCTGATGGCCGCGGGCTTCGATCTGCCCCCCAATGTGTGCGGCGTCATAGCTGACTGCGGCTTTACCTCTCCAAAGGCCATTTGGAAGCACGTGGCGGAAAACAACCTGCACCTGAACTATAACATCCGCTCCGCCGCCATTAACGACCTGTACCGCAGGGCACTGAACATTGAGGATACGGATTATTCCACCACGGACGCCATGAAGGCCTGCTCCGTGCCGGTGCTGTTCATCCACGGTACGGACGACGCCTTCGTCCCCATTGAAATGACCTATGAGAACTACAAGGCCTGCGCCGCCCCCAAGCGGCTGCTGGTGGTGCCCGGTGCAGACCATGGCATGAGCTACTGCGTGGAAAAGGAAAACTACGAAGCTGCGGTCAAGGAATTCTGGCAGGCCTTTGATATGGCTTAGGGTTGTCGAAAGTAAAACGTAGAGAGACTGAAAAGTCATCGGCAACGCTCTGAGGGATTTGGGTAAAATCACCATGATCGCCGGGCGGGAAACGGCAGAAAGGAATAATATATGAGGGTAGAATGGAAATCCTGCTTCAGGATAGGCGTGAGCATTTTTGTATTATATCTTTGCATCACCTACTGGCCGTCCTTTTCCAGCTTCATCGGAACGGTTGTGGGCGCAGCCATGCCGCTGCTGATCGGCTGCGTCATCGCATACATCCTCAATATTCTCATGAGCTTTTATGAGAAACACTATTTTCCCAAGAGCACGAAACCCGCGGCGGCAAGGAGCCGCAGGCCGGTCTGTATGCTGGCGGCGTTCGCATCGCTGGTGGTGATCGTTGCGCTGCTGGCGAAGCTTGTAGTGCCGGAGCTTATGGCCAGCGTGGAACTGCTGATCGCGCAGATTCCGGGAGCCATCAGATCGCTGCTGAACAGGCTTGAAAATTCAGGGCTCATCACAGAGGAGTTGATTGCGTCCCTTGCCAATGTGGATTGGCAGGCCAGGGTGCAGCAGATTATCGGCGTGCTGACAACCGGCGTCGGGAATGCAATGGGGGCGGCCGTCAATGTGGTTTCTTCCATATTCTCCGGCATCGTCACGGCGCTGTTTGCCCTGATCTTCTCGATCTACCTGCTGACCGGCAAAGAGAAGCTGGGCCGCCAGTTCGACAAGGTCATGCAGCGGTATATGAAGGAGCGCCTGTACACAAGGACGAAGTACGTCCTCTCCGTGCTGAACGAGTGCTTCCATAAGTACATCGTGGGACAGTGTACCGAAGCGGTCATCCTGGGCGTCCTTTGTACCCTGGGCATGCTGATCCTGAACATCCCTTACGCCACCATGACCGGCGCAGTCATCGCGTTCACCGCGCTGATCCCCGTTGCCGGCGGGTATATCGGAGCCGCGGTCGGGGCGTTTATGATACTTACCGTTTCCCCGATCAAGGCGGTGTTCTTCCTGATCTATATCGTCGTCTTGCAGCAGATAGAGGGGAACCTGCTCTATCCCCGTGTTGTCGGCTCCTCCATGGGCCTTCCGGCGATCTGGGTGCTGGCTGCGGTGACAATCGGCGGCGGAATTATGGGAATCGCCGGGATGCTGATCGGCGTACCTCTTGCAGCAGCCCTCTACCGGCTGCTGCGGGAGGATGTAAACAGGCTTCCCGGGGAGAGTGCATAAGAGGATTTTGACTTGGTTGCAGGCGAAAATGAAACAATAGGTAATGTAGTACGGTTATGAAAGAAGGAGAGGAAAGAATGACTTGTATCAAACTGGCCCCAGATGCGGTTACCCCAATCCGCAATGTTGACGAAAGGCTGGTATCCTATAACATCGAGATGACGGAAGTAACCGGCGGCACATTCTGGAAGGCATATACGCCCGAGCAGATCGCAGGAACGGAAGAATTTCCTCCAATCGCCAGCCTGCAGGACGGTTTTACCGCACTGAACGGATTGATGCAGTATTATCCGCCCATAGACCTTTACGATGAACGCCTGAGAGGGCTGGCGAAAAAGCTGGGGCCTGCATGGGTTCGTATGTCCGGCACATGGGCAACAAAAACCTACTATGATTTTGAAGGCGTGACGGACGGCAAAGCGCCTCATGGCTACGCAAGCGTCCTGACCAAGAACCAGTGGATTGGCGTGCTGGATTTTGTTAAGGCTGTAGGCGGCAAGTTGCTCGTGTCCGTCAGCAATTGCGAAGGGGATCATCCGGACGGCGGCCCTCTCGATCTCACCCAAGCGAAGAAGCTGTTTGATTTCAATCATGAATACGGCGTTGATATTGATGCCATCGAGTTTATGAACGAGCCGAACATGATGGAAATGTCCGGTGCTCCGGCAGGTTATACGCCGGCTGATTACGCAAGAGATCAGGATATCCTTTACACATGGGTTCGCGAGAACTACCCGAAATGCCTGCTGGTCGGGCCCTGTACCACCGGGGATCCTTATACGGTTGACCTGAACAGCCGCGGCTTCGGAGCCGGGATCGGCAGCCTGGCCAGAACCTGCACCACCCAGGAGTTGCTGGCGGGTACGAATGTGGCGCTGGATGTATTCAGCTATCACTATTACAATGGCGTATCCGAGCGGCTGGCTTCCGTTGCGCCCAATGCCCATTGGCCCAGCGAGCTTGCTGGCAGCGACGAATACCTTGCGGTCGCTCCTGAATGTGCGAGGAAGCACGCGGCGCTCAGGGATCGCTTCGTCCCCGGCGGGCAGATGTGGGTCACGGAGTCCGGCGATGCGGGCGGTGGTGGGAATACATGGGCCTCAACCTATCTGGATGTGCTGCGCACGCTCAATGAGTTGGGTAGCTTCGCCGCAATCACCGATGGTGTGATCTTCCACAACACGCTGGCCTCCTCCGATTACGGGTTCCTGGAGCATGGCTGCTTTCAGCCGCGCCCGAATTACTTTGCTGTTCTGCTCTGGAACCGGCTGATGGGAACTACCGTATATGGCTGCGGCAACCCGGGGACTGAGGGTGCGCATATATACTGCCATTCCCGCAAGGATGGAAAGCCGGGAGTCGCATACCTGATCATCAACAACTCTCTTACCGCCGTAACGGAAGTGGAAATTCCCAGGAGCGCGGATCGGTATACCCTGAGCGCAAAGGCCATTCGCTCCGCCATCATGCAACTCAACGGAAAAGACCTTGCTATATCCGGCATATCCGATTTGCCGGAATTGATCCCTGAAAGGGTAGAGGCGGGGGTTATGGAACTTGCACCGGGGAGCTGCACGTTTCTGATTATATGACGGATTTGCAGAAATGGAAGCACAAAATGGCCGCCGATGGTTCGGCGGTCATTTTTAATTATAACCAAGGGACTGTTTCTGTTCCGGCTGCTGTCTGGTTAACTTCAACCGTTCTTCTCAACGCCTTTATGGAAATGCTGATGTGAGAACGTATGTTTGGATTTTCAAAGTCGGTGCTTACCAAATCCAATATTTTTCGCAGCCGGTATTGCATTGTATTGCGATGAATGAATAATTTTTCTGCCGTGATGGAGACATTACGCTCATTTTCCAAATAGACTAGCAGGGTATCTGCCAGCTGTGAATTGTGTTCGGCGTCATAGGCGGCCAGAATTTTTGCGGCGGGATGGAGCAACTGTGAATATGCTACCGTATTGCACAAATAATCGATCAAAAAATCCCAGGCATGGTCCTGGCAGTGAACTACACGCTTGTTTACACTACAAAAGGACAGCGCCAGCTCCGCCTGATGATAAGCGTCTGCAAGACTGGTCCATTCATAGAACGGAAGGGATATGCCGCATGCAGTATTCAGGGCTTCGCTTAGTTTCTGAACCTTGTTCATGGATTGGATCAATGTATCGGCTTTTGTAATAGCGATCGTATTGTCCTGCCAGTAAACAATCTTGCAGAGTGGGAGGCGTATCTCCAGCTGTCCGAGAATGTAGTTTTTATCTTTCTTTTTCCCTTTCGTCTCGAGTTGCTTAAAGCATAAAAGCTGGTATTGCGCGCCGCTGTCCTGCCATCCCAGCGACATTTCCATCCACTCTATGCTGTTGCTGTCCATCACTTTGCGATCGAGTAGTGAGCACAGTATTTCACTTGTTGAATACACGGTCGCATTTCCTTCAGCAGCAATCGCCTTTTGCAGAACGAAAAGAAATGTTTGGGACAGCTGCACCATTGCGTCCGTAAGCCGGGTGTTGTGTTCGATGATTTGATAGTGCAGGCAGATTTCATGATCCCGGTGTATCATGCCCATGATGCATCGGTGTCCATAATCGGAAAAGGAGAGAAGCTGCGAGGAATTCTCCATGGCAACAACATCATAAAACCGGGATTCCCGCAAATTCTCCAAGCAGAATATGGGTACCTGCTTTTCCTTTACAAGGATACTCCAAAATTCACGGATGTTGTCGTTTTCATATTTCTGTGTATAGCCCAGTAGTTTGCCCTGCCATGTACAAACGAATATGGGGTTTTGAAAGACGGGTTCCGCCAGATCGATGATCTCCTGTACGCTCGCTCCGCGCCAGACGGCATGGATCAGAGAAAGCTCCCATTCGGTATAAAAGCGCAGCGCCTCCTGTGCGGCGTCATACACGGCCTCCAGCGGGATGCCCCTCACCTCAAAGGAGCCCTGTCCGCATGTGAGCGATACCCCGGTATCCGTTTTGCGTATATAAGCATCGTTTGTGTCTGCGGAAGGCAGCAAATGAATGCTTTTCACAGTCTGATCCCCGCCATGCAAAGCGGAGACGGGATATCCCTGAAATACAAGCCGTTCATGGATCATGGAAAGCGTAATTTTCATTGGCACCCTCTTCGTTGTGCAGTTATGAACAATTCTAATCCCTGTTTTTCATCATACAGCACCGATGTTTGTGATTAATATGACGATTATACTAATAATAACGGACAAAGACAACCAATAGTTAAGCAATATAATAAGATTTTGCGCAAAGCAAGAAAATACATGAAAGGAGTGCTGCTTTATGCAAAAACGTACAAAGGCGCATCATGAGTTATATGATGCAATCTGCGCTATCGTCGGCAAGAAATATGTTGTCGATGATGAATTCGAGCTGATCCCCTACGCACAGGATATCAGCTATTTCCATGGTGTTATGCCAGGGATTGCGGTACGTCCCGGCTGTACCGAGGAAATTGCGGATATCGTCAAGCTGGCCAACCGAAAGGGCTGCCCCATTGTTGTCAAGGGCGGCGGTAACGCCGGTGGCGGCGTGACTCATGGTGAACCGGGCAGAAACATCATGCTGGATATGGGGCGCCTCGATAAGATCGAGGTGGATATCCCGAATCTCAAAGTGACCGTTGGCGGCGGCGCACGTCTGAGCACCATCGACGATGCCCTGCGTCCCTACGGATACTATGCCAATTCCGTAATCGGCCCCTATTTCTCGGCCACGGCTGCAGGTCTGGCTGCCGGCATTTGCGGCGCTGGCTTCAGCAAGAATGTTGCGTCGATGGGTTGTAACTGGACGCTGATCATGGGTGTGAAAGTAGTGCTCCCCAACGGCGATGTGATCACCACCGGTGCAGGTCCTGACTCCAACATCAACCGGGATTCCATCTTCTTCCGTGAAGTGACCGGCCCGGACCTGACGGATCTGTTCCTCTCTTCGGGCGGCGCATTTGGGTTGATCACCGAAATTACCCAGAAGATCGTGCCCATGCCCAAGGTGATGAAGTCTATCAGCTATGTTGTCCCCACTATGGAAGCAGCCTGGGATATTTCTTTGGAACTGAGCGCCATGGGTCGTGTTCCCTACAGCAATACCATGATGTTTGAAATGAAGAACTATCTGGTTAAGCCCATCGTAGGCGAAACAGATGCCTTTGGCGCCTATCTGTTCTCCGTGGAATGCGACAATGAAGACGAAGCAAATATCCGCATTAAGGAGATTAGCGATGTCTGCGAAAAATACGGCGCAGAACGTGGCAATCCGAAACTGGACTGGTTTGCCATGAACGGGGCCACGGGTACCATGCAGGTGGTTCACGATGTGGGTGCAAACTCCTGTCCTTTCATGACATGGGAGTCCATGTTCCCCAGAGCACGTTCTTTGGAATACACAAAAGGTCTCTTGGCCGCTTTTGCCAGCGTGCCCGGACACAGAGAAAATGCTACCGGCGCAGGCCTTTACCTGATTCCAAACGGAGAGTCCTTCATCACCGGCGTGACCCTGAGAAGCGGTTTCCAGACACCCGAAGCCGAACAGCACCTGCGTGACACGTGGGCGGCGGGGGCCAAGTATATGCGGGATATGGGTACCAGTTCCGCATACGCCCAGGGCACCAATTCCCAGTATATCGCGGGCGCATGGTCACCGACCTACGCAAAGACCATGGGGCTGATCAAAAAAGCGCTGGATCCCAACGGAATCATGTGCCCCGGTCTTTGGAACCTGTAAGAAAGGGGGAACCGATCAATGCTTGAAAAGTACGCACCGAATGTAAAAGCATGCAGCCGCTGCGGCATGTGTATTATTGGAGAAGCGGGCTATGTATGTCCTGTTCAGCAGCACACGGGCGGTTTTGACCAGTATGTTGCGAGAGGACGTAACCAGATCGCAAAAGCCATCCTGAATGGTGATCTGGAATACACCAAAGAGCTTGCGGACAGCGCCTATACCTGCCTTGGATGCAACAGCTGCCATGTGCAGTGCACGAGGATGGATTTGAGAACCGGAAAGCCCGGCTTTATCGATGAAACAAAGATCCAGCATGCGCTGAGAGTTGATCTCTGCAAAGCGGGCTATGAACCGGAATCTCTGCAAAAGATCGATGCCGCGATTGACGAAACTGGCAATCCTTTCGGCGAGGATGCGGCAAAGCGCGGCGCATGGGCCTCTGATCTGCCCACGGAAGGCGAAATCGTATATTTCGCTGGCTGCTATGCGGCCTACCGCAATCCCAAGATCGCAAAGGCTACCGTCGCCATCCTGAAGGCTGGCGGTATCGATGTGGCCTATCTGGGCGAAGCCGAGAATTGCTGCGGCGTTCCCCAGCTTGCGGACGGCAATCGGGAACTTGCGGAAAAGCTAATTATGAAGAATGTGGAAGCGCTGAAAAACGCCGGAGCCAAGAAGGTCATCACCTCCTGTGCCGGATGTTACCACGCGCTCAAGAGCGAATACCCCGAGATCGTCGGCGAGCTTCCCTTTGAAGTGGTGCACAGCGCTGAAGTGATTGCCGGATTGGTAAAGGACGGTAAGATTGTACTCAGCGAAAACATTGCCAAAAAGGTAACCTATCATGATCCCTGCCATCTGGGACGCCACGAGGGAGTATATGATGCGCCCCGTGAAGTCCTCGGCGCAATCAATGGCGTTGAGCTGGTGGAAATGCCGCGGAACAAAGCCAATGCCTGGTGTTGTGGCGGCGGTTCCATCGTGTCTACCGCATTCCCCGAATTGTCCGGAGACATTGCGGCGGATCGTGCATCCGAGGCAGCAGCGACTGGGGCGGAGCTGATCGTTTCCGCATGTCCCTCCTGTGAAGGGAACCTGACGCCGGACGCCAGAAAGGCCAAGATGAAGGTTTATGACCTGAATGTCCTCGTTGCGGAAGCAATGGGCATCAAGCTCTGAAAGGGGGTACAATCATGGCATATGAAGTAAGACCGACCGCGCTCTACACTGCGGCGGATACCTGGGCCAAGGCGTTGCCGAACGGCCTCATTCAGATTGGTATCTCTGATTTTGCCCAGCAGCAGCTTGGCGATCTTATGTACATCGACCTTAAATCAGAGGGTGATGCCATTTCCGCTGGCGAGAGCTTTGGCGAAGCAGAATCTTCCAAGGCAACTTCGGGCCTGATCAGTCCGGTGAGCGGAAAAATCGCCGAGATCAATCAGGCAGTCCTGGATGATCCGGAAACAGTAAACAATTCTCCCTATGATTCAGGCTGGCTTATTTGTGTTGAGCCCGATGACTGGGCGGCCGACAAGGCAAAGCTCCTCAATTCCGAAGCCTACAAGGCATCCATAGCGGAAAGGGAATAGCAGAATGAAAGGATACGGGTCTGTTTTCAAGACCCGTATCTTAGTGTACCGTTTTTAAGAGAAAGGAGATAGGAAAATGGCGGAAAACATGATGTTTTGATTATCGGCGCTGGGCTTTCCGGCCTTGCAACGGCGGGCTATCTCGCAAAAGCGGGGAAGAAAGTAAAAATCGTGGAGAAGCTGCCCGTGGTGGGTGGGAGCACGGTTCCCAATAAAACTATGGACTGTACGGTATCCATGGTTTGTCCCATAACGGCAAAGTACGCTTATGGGAATGCCAATGGTTGGGCGAAGGTGGCGCAGGACTTCGACGCTGACGTGCGCATGATGAATTTCGGGTCTCCCAGAATCTTTCTCCGGGGCAACGAAACTAACAACGATATGAAGATCCCCCAGTGCCTTTCTCCAGAGGGTGCAGCCAGATGGTTGATGGAGCTTCTCGGAAAAGCAAAACCCGAATTGATCAGCGATATTACCGAAACGGAGCTGGTAAAAATCATGCGGGAGATGTATGCGGCTCCCCTGGAAAAGCTGAGCGTAGAATGGGGTGAATTGTCTCCCAAGGAATGGATCGAACCGAGAACAGAGGATGCCGGCGCACGGTATGTATATAATTTGATGATGTGTGCCTGTATCTTTACGGGGGATTGGAATTATACCTACAATTACGCCTCCGCAGGTAAGGGAATGGTATTGCTTCGCATGTGGATTGCCGGGGATGGGCTTATGTCCGTACCCTGCCCCAACCCTCAGGAAGGGATTGCCGTTCCCATTGCCGATGCAGCAAGGAAGCTGGGTGTAGAGATTGAGCTTAATGTGGATGTGCAGCAGGTTCTTGTGGAAGATGGCAAAGTTGCCGGATTGCAGGTAAAGCGCGGCGATACGGAAGAGGTGTTGACCGCCGATACCTATGTTGTCGCTACCAGGTGGGGCGCATGGCCGCAGCTCTTTAAGCCCATGCCGGACTTTATGGCGCAGATCGTGGGGCAGATCATGCAGCCCGAACATATGATGGGAAGCGCATTCAAAAACTATTTCCTGGATGATAAGATCGATCTTGATGGTGCGTTTTTCATGGAGTTTGACAATGCCGGCGATAGCTCCCATGTCCTTGGCGGATATGCCCAGAGTGTAGAACAGCCGTGGAATGCGGCTCCCGGCAAGCAGTTCATATGGGCTTACAGGATCATGACGGCGGAGAATTTCAACAAGCTTGGCCAGGATGCTGTTGAGAAGCAGATGCATGAGGACATGGACAGAATGTTCCCCGGCTTCTCCGATCATCTCATCTTCGAAACGCCCTTTGGTGGCAGACTTGCACCCTCGCACTATTTCTACAATAAACAGCCGAAGCTTCAGCATCATTATGAGGCCATCGCCAATCTCTATTTTGCCGGCGACTGCACAACGCCCATGCACAGCATGCTGACAGACGGCGCTGCCAGTACCGGTGAGATCGTAGCGAACATGATTCTGAAATAATATAATCCGAGAAAGGGACTTGTCGGAAGCCGCCCGCTTGCATCAGGCGGGCGGCTTTCCCATAAGAAAAATTGTTGAAAAGGAGAGACATATGAGCGATTATCAATTGATCGTAATCGGCGCAGGCCCGGGCGGGTATGTGACAGCTATCCGGGCGGCGCAGCTGGGCCGCAAAGTGGCCATTGTAGAAAAAGACAAGATCGGCGGCACCTGTCTCAACCGGGGCTGTATCCCCACCAAGGCGCTTCTGCACTCCGCAAATACCTACGCCGGAAGAAACCAGTTTGAGACGTTGGGGCTATCCTATGCGGACATCCGCTACGATATGGGGAAAATCCATGCCCGCAAGGCCCAGGTTGTGGAAACGCTCATCTCCGGCGTGTCCGGACTGCTCAAGGCCAATAAAATAGATGTGCTCTCAGGGGCAGCCCAAATCACGGCTCCCGGGAAGGTTGTCGTGGACGGGAAGGAGTATACCTGTGAGGATATCGTCATCGCCACGGGCAGCTATCCCGCACGGCCGCCCATACCGGGGCTGGATTTGCCCGGCGTAGTCACCAGCAACGAGGTGCTGGAAGGGGAGTCGGTGGATTACAAGTCCCTCATCATCATCGGCGGCGGAGTAATAGGCGTGGAGCTGGCCAGCTTTTACGCTGCGCTGGGCTGCAAGGTCACCATTGTGGAAGCGCTGGATCGGCTGCTCTCTACGCTGGACAAGGAGTTTGGACAGAGCATCGCCATGCTGCTAAAAAAGCGGGGCGTGCAGGTGTTCTGTTCCTCTATGGTATCGAGCATTGAGCAGACTCACGATGGTCTTGTCTGCAATTTCACCCGCAAGGAGCAGCAGGAGCAGGTAGTGGCAGAGGGGATACTTGTGTCCATCGGCCGCAGGCCCAACACCGAGGGGCTTTTTGCGGAAAACTGTACACCGGAACTGAATCGGGGCTTCGTGGTGGTGGATGAAAACTATCAGAGTACCATTCCGCACATCTACGCCATCGGGGATGTGATCGGCGGCGTGCAGCTTGCCCACAAGGCCGAGGCGGAAGGTCAGGCCGTGGCGGCTATCATCTGCGGGGAGGAGCCCCATTGCGACCCGTCGCTGGTACCCAGCTGCATTTATACCGAGCCGGAGATCGCATCCGTGGGCATTACGGCGGATGAGGCCAAGGCAAAGGGAATTGCTGTAAAGACCGGCAAATACCTTATGAGCGGCAACGGCAAGAGCATCATCGATTTGCAGGAGCGTGGCTTCATCAAGGTTGTAGCGGACGCGGAGACGGACAGACTGCTGGGCATCCAGATGATGTGCGGAAGGGCAACGGATCTCATCAGCGAATTCACAATGGCCATCGCCAACGGCATGACCCGGGCGCAGCTCCTTAAGGGGATGCGGCCCCATCCCACCTATTGTGAAGGTATCACGGAGGCGCTGGAGGCAGTGGACGGTATGTCCATCCACAGCGCGCCGGCGAGGAAGGGGTAGGACTCACTCCAAACCTTACGAAATAGAGAGCGTTCGCGGTGAACGCTCTCTCGGTTTGCAAATTATAATCTCTGTTCTATTATCCAAGTTGCTAATTCAGTTGCTTGCGGCTGAGCCACTGTCCGTAAGCGCGCAGCGATTTCAGTGGAAGAAAATTGGCATCCTGTAAGGGTTTTAGACAAATACTCGATAAAATCCACATCCATTGCATCTGAAAACACATGCGCTTCGGTTATATGCCCCTCTTGCAGCTTGAGTTGCAATGTTATGCCGCCCCAGCTGAAACGATGCTCCAGAGAGACATCGAAAGCAGGCGTCTGCCCTATACGCCATTCCCAGGAAGCGTATTTCTCCCTAAGTGCAACAAGGTGATCATTATGGAAGGAAGCTTCTTCCATCAGCAGTGCAGGGCCATACTCTGCGGTGAATGCATCTTGTAAAGCCTTTTTCATTCCATCTATTGTCACATCTTCGCTATAGTCGGCAAGATTGCACACCCGGGCACGTACGCTTTTTACGCCTTTTGCCATGAGTTTTTCTTTGGCAGGGGAAAGATACCGGCCCAGTTTATCCATATCTGTCTGAACAAGAATGGTACCGTGCTGCATGCCCACAGCATTGGAAAGCCGGAATGCGTTGCCGGAGAACTTGGCTCCGCTTTTTTTGACCACCAAGTCATTGCGGCCGGTCATCTCTGTCTCAATTCCAAAATATCCTACCGCATTGCCAATTACCCGCATTTGCCGCTTGAGATCATAATCCGATTGGCGGGCAAGAAAAGTGAAATTCAAATTGCCGAGATCGTGAAAGACTGCACCGCCGCCGGAAGAACGGCGGGCCAATTTACCGCCTTCCTCTTCCAACAGTGCCATCCGGCATTCCAGCCACGCATTCTGGTGCTTGCCAATAACCACTGTGTTCTCATTTTGCCACAAATATAAGGTTACGCCTTGTTGTTCTGCCTGTTGTTCAAACAGAATCTCTTCCAAGGCTAAATTATGCCAGGGGTCATATGACATCCCAATTACAATCCGATTTTCCATTACATAATTCCTTTACTCATCTTTCTTCTATGATACTGTATCCTTCTTACTTTTTCCAGCAAGGAGAGAACATAATATTCTTTTCATGCATTTTACAAGCGCAAGCAGCATTAGGTTGCCTATGCTATATTGTGCTGCTTAGCGATGAAGCAGTAAGGTGGTTATTACAAAGAAAAGATCAATTAGCCCGCCCATAGGAATGCACCTGCCACTTGCCGCTTCCAAGCCCCCACAGTTCCCGGACGATGACACAGCCCTTAGAGGAGCTTGCTTCGATTACCCGTTTGTTCCCGATATAGATGCCGACATGGTGGATTTCATTCCAGCGCCCGCAATCACAGGTTGTCTTTGACCAAAAGACGAGGTCGCCAGGAGCCAGTTCGGAGTGGCCAATGTTCAGCCCGTTGTTCGCATAATATTGCGCCTGGGCTACGGAGGTGCCAGGGATGGAGATTCCCGCCTGCCGGTATGCCCACTGCACCAACGAGGAGCAATCCACATAATTGCCCTCACCGCGATAGTCCTGAGAATAGGGATGTCCGAGGCGGGTCAGGGCGGCGGTGACGATCTCCGTGCCTTTTACGCCAACGGGCAGGCCGGAGACGATGTCCGTAATGCTCCCTTCAAAGCCGCCCAACAGATCCACGCCAGTAAGCTCCGCATACATGGGGAGCATCTGGGGTTTCATCATGGCGGCAAGGGCTTCCCGCTGATCCTCCGTAAAGCTGTATAGATCAGCTCCGGCAAGGTGATCCATGCTGTTCACCGACACGGTGATAATGAGCTTTTTATATGGCTCCGCTTCTTCGGTATCTTCATCTCCCACTTGGGCGCCTGCGCCCTCAGTTTCAATGACTTCGGTATCGTACTCCACGGTGTTCATGGCGAGGAAGGTTTCACGTAGCTTTTCTATCTTCTCCGGGGTCACTTCCAGCACGTCCATGGGGTTTTCCTCATCCATGGTCACCCGCACCGCATACACGGCGATCACATCGTTCCAGTTGATAAGATAATCGCTGTCGCCGTCCATATCCCCGGCATACCGCACCACGATCTCATCATGGTCCCCGGTGGAGAGCCGGGCGATCTCAGCATCTATGCCTGCCTTGAACTCCGTATCGATCTCCAATATTGCTGCCGTCATGGGATTACCTTCCTCCGTTTCGTTGGAAGCAAACACGCCGAAGCAGGCGCAGAGAATCACGGCCACCAGCGCCACGGCCAATATAATCACAACAGCCACCCAGCCGCCAGCGGCTATGGCCGCAATCAGCCCCTTTACCGCGGCGATCAATGCCTTGATCAATGCGGCGGCAGCTTTTGCTGCGGCCTTGGCCGCCACCACCGCAGCTTTGGCGGCGGCCTGGGCAGCGCGGGCCGCAGCCTGGGCCATCCTGATAGCAGCTTGGGCTGCCCGTTGGGTTGCCTTTGCCGTCACCTGGGCCGCCCGTTCCGCCACCTTCACGCTCTTGCTTGCGGTTTTCACGGCAACGCGGGACGTCTTGACCGCCCCCTTTTGCGCTGTTTTTACAGCCCCTTTGCGCATCGTCTTTACGGCGCTTTTTTCGGCTGTTTTGATAGAGCGTTTCCAGGCCTGCCGCACCGTCTTGGATGCGGATTGCCCCATACGCCTTGCGGCACGGGCGGGCCGGTTGGTATAGTTGGACGGCCTTGGGGCGTCCAGGGCTTTTGCCGGAGGATCAGGCGTTTTCTCCTTTGTAGGATCAGGCTTTTTCTCTACATGAACACTCTTTTTTTGTATTTCCTTGGGAGCGGATGCTTCCCCCTGGGAATGGATATAGCTGTCCTTGGTCTTGATCCGTTCGGCGCCCTCCGGCCTCTGCCGGGGCGATCTGTCCGGGCCAGGATCGGGGCTTGCGTCTATAGTCTGCTCCCGCGGCCTTGTATGGGGATCGGTGCGGGGTTCCGAATATGATCGGCCTGATTGGGGTTCCTGGGGCGAAGATTGGCCGCTGTCCGGCAAATCCTCCCGCTGGCGCACCTGCTCTATGCGTTCCTTGATCTGCTCGGCAGCTTTATCCTTTACGGAGCTGCCCATCTCCCGGATACCGTCCGCCGCACGGTCTGCAACATATTGCGCGCTGTCCTCAATGGTATCCCCGCCATAGCTTTCGGGGGAAACGTCCCGGCCTGCGGCCTCCCGCATTTGCATTTTTACACGTTGGGTCGTGGTTTCGGTACCCTTCCGGGCAAGATCCTTTGTCTTGGGCTTGGGCATATCTTCACCTCTTTTCCGGGAACGGAAAGAAGGCCCCCAAGCGGGAGCCTTCTGCCGTTGTGGTATGGTTACGCAAAGTTTTCATTGGGCCGGGTGGTCATGAGCCTATACAGGGAGTCATGGGGATAATTGTCCATGAAAGGCACGATTGCCGCACCGCACTTCAACAGCCCCCGCCCGAAATCCACATTGGTGATGTAGGAGAGCTGGTTGTCCGAAATGTTCAGGAGCTTGGCCAGCTCCAGTCGATCCGTCCCCGCCTGGTTCAGCATGAGGAGGAATTCAGAGTTGGCCAGCATGGTGCGGGCCGTATGGCTCTGGAGCAGATCGGAGACATTCTGGGTGATGCCCATGCAGCTGGCGTTGTACTTACGCACACGCTTCCATAAGGTGAACAGGAAGTTTGCGCTGTACTCATGCTGGAACAGGAGATAGATCTCGTCCATATACACCCAAGTCCTGCGGCCCTGGGTACGGTTGCGGATGATCCGGTTGAAGATACTGTCCAGCACCACCAGCATACCAACAGGTAGGAGCTGCTTGCCGAGATCACGGATATCGTAACAGAGGATGCGACTGTTGGTGTCCACATTGGTGGGCTTGGCGAAGGTGTTCAGGCTACCCTCGGTGAAGAGCTCGATAGCCAATGCCACATCCGCCGCCTCCGGTTCCGGCTGGCGAAGGAGTTCCGCATGGAAGTCCTGGAGGGTGGGAACAGCGCCCCGGTAACCGCTGCGGATGTAGTCCGAATATACCTTTGCGGTACAGCGGTCTACCAGGGATTTTTCCTTTGCGGAGAGCTTACCGGAGCCCACCAGCTGCTCACAGAGGGACAGCAGGAATTCAGACTTGAGGACAACGGGATTTTCCCCATCGCCATATCCCGCCTCCATATCCATTGCGTTGATATGATTGGG
>ERZ795048.1802-NODE-1802-length-18420-cov-6.290226_pt1 | contig 18420 bp, 22 predicted proteins | sample MGYA00375132_ERZ795048 | MGnify/ENA primary metagenome ERZ795048 (study PRJEB30177, sample SAMN05720225) | activated sludge metagenome | isolation source: Anaerobic digester | place: Hong Kong | collected 2014-12-17 ...
ACTACGACAACACGCTCAAGGAGCCTTCCCTGCTGCCGGTCACATTCCCGTCGGTGCTCGTCAATATCATCGTCGGCATCGCGGTCGGCATGGCCTCTCAGATCTGCCCTTTCCGCCTCTCGGAGGTCTGCGAAACCGCCGTTCACCTGATTAAAAATCCGAAGCACGACCTCTTTTCCACCCTGCCGGCGCCGGATTTTGCGGGCGGCGGCATCATCCTCTTCAACCATGACGAGCTGGAAAAGATTTACGAGACCGGACGCGGCTCCATCCGCGTCCGCTCCAAATATCGTTATGACGAGAAAAGTCATACAATAGAAGTGATCGAGATCCCGGCCACCACGACCGTCGAGACGATCATGGATAAGATCGTCGAACTGGTAAAAGCCCGGAAGATCACCGAAATCGCCGACATCCGGGATGAGACCGATCTCTCCGGCCTGAAGCTCGCCATCGACATCAAGCGCGGCGCCGACCCGGATGCGCTGATGCAGAAGCTCTTCCGAATGACGCCGCTGGAGGACCCCTTCGCGGCCAACTTCAACGTGTTGATCGCCGGTTTCCCGAAGGTGCTCGGGGTGCGCGACCTGCTGCTCGAATGGGTGGCCTTCCGGGAGGAATGCGTCAAGCGTAGGGTCTATTTCGACCTTGGCGTAAAAAAGGATAAACTGCATCTGCTCCGCGGCCTTGAGAAGATTCTGCTCGACATCGACAAGGCCATCCGGATCGTCCGCGAGACGGAGAGCGAGATCGAGGTCGTGCCGAACCTGATGATCGGTTTCGGCATCGATCAGATTCAGGCGGATTATGTGGCGGAGATCAAACTGCGCCATCTGAACCGGGAGTACATCCTCAAACGCACCGCCGACATCGCCGACCTTGAAAAGGAGATTGCCGAGCTGGAAGGAATTCTCGCCGATCCGAAGAAAATCGACCAGATCATCATCGACGAGCTTCGGGAGGTCAGCAAAAAATACGGCCAGCCGCGCCGCAGCGAAATTTCTTATGTAACGGAGGAGCCGGAAGCGCCGGAAGAGGAATCGATTTCGGATTATCCGGTCACACTATTCTTTACAAGAGAAGGATATTTCAAAAAAATCACGCCGCAGTCGCTGCGTATGTCCGGCGAGCAAAAGCTCAAGGAAGGCGACGAAATTCTCTCCGTCACCGAATCCCATAATTCCGTGAATCTGCTGTTTTTCAGTGACAAAGCACAGGTTTACAAGGCCTGCGCCGACGATTTTGACGATACGAAAGCCAGCGTGATGGGTGATTACATCCCGGCAAAGCTCGGCTTCGACGAAGGAGAAAACGCCGTCAGCATGGCGGTGCTTGACGAACAGGCCGCTTATATGGTATTTTTCTATGAGAACGGAAAAGCGGCAAAGATTCCGATCTCCTCCTATGAGACAAAAACAAAGCGGAAGCGTCTGGTGGGCGCCTACTGTGACAAATCCCCGCTGACCGCCTGTTTCTGCATTGGAGCGGACCGGGAATTCCTGCTTCGTTCCAGCGCCGGGAGGCTCCTGCTCATTCACTCCGGCGCCATCCCCGCAAAGGCATCGAGAAATACGCAGGGTGTGTCCGCCATGACGCTCAAAAAGAATGCCGTTTTGGAAAGCGTCCGTCTCTTCAGCGAAACCATGCTGGAAAACGCGCATCGCTTCCGTACGCGGAACCTCCCCGCCGCCGGTGTGATTCCCAAAGAGGGAGATACGTTTCAGCAAATCAGTTTGATAAACGATCCTATTTCCGATCAATGAAAGGAGCTGTTTCCATGCGTACTTTTTTCCGACTCTGGTTTGACCGCGCTTCCGACATCGCCGCCGATTTTGACCCGATGGATTTCCTTTTTCTGAAGCTTGCCTGCCTTGCTTTCGGATTTCTGCTCGGCATCTCCAGCAAAAAAATTGCAAAATTCATCTGGCCGTTTGTGCTCGGCATCGCTCTTTTCTCCACATTCAAGGTCATCTATCCCCGTAGAGGCATGATCCGGGATATGCTGACCGGCGACTACGAGGACAGCTTCCGCGAATTCGACATCGAGGACGTCCCGGATTTCGTATAAAAAAACGGATGCACAAAAGCACCCGTTTTTATCGGCCGCTGTGAAACTGTTCCAAAGGCAAACGCAGTTTTTCGTTCTTTGGCCGACATCCTCATTTTGCGCATGAACGGAACGGCTATACAAGGGAGATTTCGCCATTTTTCTTCCATGATCGAAGAAGAATCCCCTTGCAAACCATAGACGACTGTGCTATTATAGTAAAGCTATCTTGCTGTTTGGAGGTCAAATAATGACTACGTTTGAAATAATCGGAAGTATTCTTCTTATTATTACCTGTATTCTCATCACCATCGCAATCCTGCTTCAGGGGAGCAAAAAGAGCGGCATCTCCGCATTGGGCGGCCAGGATACTTATTTCAGCAAAGACGGCGACCGCTCCACGGAGGCCAAACTGGTGCGCTATACGAAGGTTCTTGCCGGAGTTTTCTTCGTTCTGACCATCGCCACCTACGCCGTTTCCATTTATCTGTAACGGAATTGAATTTCCTGCCCGGGCTCAAAGAGTCCGGGCTTTTTTCTTTGTAAGAACGTGCCTTGGGGGAAAGCGCCCGGAGCATGGCCGTCTTTCGCCGGTCCGACGGCATAAAAAAGACGCCTGCGGGATTTCTCGCGGCGTCCTGAACCCCCGGTTCCGTACGGGATGCGGAAAGCGGGGGTATTTACTTTTTCGGTTTTTCCGACTTGCGGTCGGGCTGATCCGGCCTGTGAGCCGGTTTTGCGGGGCGGCGTTCCTGCGTTCCGGGTGTCCCGGTCTGCCCTTCCGGTCTATGGGCCGGCGCCCCGGTTTTTCCGGTCGGTCTCTCCGAGCCATGCGTCGGCCTTTCCGGCCGATGCTCAAACTTTCCGGCGGTATGGGCAGGCGTCTGGTCTCCGTGAACCGTCTTTTCCGGCCGATGCTCAAATTTTCCGGGGCGGGATTCTTTTTTATCCGTCCAATGCTTGTCTTTTTCCGGCTGACGGGAGAAGATTCCTTCCCTGTCGGTCGAAGATTTTGTCGCGGCTTTCCCGGACGGACGAGTTGCCTTTTCGGAAAGATGCTTTTGCTTTGCGGCGTTCTCGACCTCTTTCTGGTGGGTGGCGGCCTCTCCTTTCTTGGCGATCGCGCGAAGGCCGATCAGTTCCTCCTTCGTGAGTTCCCGCCACTTTCCGATCGGAAGCATGCCGAGCTTCACCGCGCCGATCGCGGTGCGTTTGAGGCGAATGACCTCGAGCCCGACCGCCTCGCACATCTTGCGGATCTCCCGGTTTTTTCCCTCGCTGATGACAAACTGAAGCACCGAGCGCTCAGGCGTCTTTTCCAGCACCGTGACCTGCGCCGGAAGGGTCATTCCCGAGTCGATCTCCACGCCTTCACAGAGCTGGATCAGGCTCTCCTCCTTCACTTCTCCGCGCACGGTTACCCGGTAGGTCTTGGTCACCTGACTGCGCGGGCGCATGATCTCGTTGGCAAAATCGCCGTCGTTCGTAAAGAGCAGCAGGCCCTCGCTGACGCGGTCCAGACGCCCGATCGGATATACCCGCGCCGGAATATCCTGCACGAGCTCCGTGACGCATTTTCTGCCCAGATCGTCCGAGGTCGTCGTGACGAAGCCTCTGGGCTTATTGAGCGCAATATACCAGAGCTTATCGTCCTGCGCCAGCGGGACGGTCTGGCCGTCCACAGCGACCAGATCCTTTTTGACATCCACCTTCATACCGATTTCGGCGGGACGGCCGTTAACCGTCACCTTGCCGGCGGCGATCAGTTCCTCCGCTTTCCGGCGGGAGGTATATCCCGCGTCGGATAGTGCTTTTTGTATCCTCGTATCCCTCATGTGTGATCTCCATCTATCGTTTCCCCTGACTCCGATCCCGCCCTGCAAAACCGCATCGCGGCGTCCGGATTCAGGAAACATTCCGTTTTTATTTTTACCTGAAACAGGGATCTCATTCCGCCCCGGGTCCGCTTTGGAAAACGGGTACAACGACGGCGGCTTCGCCAAAAAAAGCATCCGGGAAACAGCGCCCAACAACGGGCGTGCTTTAAAAAAGCTTTTATGCGCTGTCTTTGGTCTAAAACAGAGATTGCCTCCCGGAATCACTCCGGAAAGCTCGGCTTTCCGATCAGGGCCGGGAACCTTAGATCCCCTGTGGATCGGTGCCGCCGAAAAATGCAAGCCCATCAACAGAGGAAAAAGCGACAGGAACCATCGTCGGAAAACGACAGGCCCTCGCAGGCAAAGAATTCCTTGTCGTCACCGGATCCTCCGAAACAGGGCTCCTATGCGGTTCCGAAGCCACTCCGGAAAGCTCGGTTTTCCGATCAGGGCCGGGGCGCTTTCCGACGCGGTGATCTCCGTGCGGGCAAGCTCCTTTCCCTCCAGAAAAAAGACAACCTCTCCGACCTTTTCTCCGGCCTCCACCGGCGCAAAGAGAAACGGCTCATAATCCACGGCCGTTTCAACATTCGCAAGCTCGCCCTCTATCAAAGCAGCGGTCATCGGCCCTGCGGAACACCTCACGGAAAAGACGCCGGAACCCGCGACGGGAATCCGAATATCGTCCACAAGGCCGGAGAGTTCCTCCGCCCGCAGGAGACCGAAATATTTTTCATAGACCGTTTTGTGATAATTCCAGTCGTCCGAACAGTGGAGCGTCACGCAGATCAGCGAGACGCCGTTTTGTTCCGCAGAGGAGACGAGACAGCGGCCCGATTTCTTGGTAAAGCCCGTCTTGACGCCGTCCGCGCCCTCCACAAGCCGCAGGAGGCGGTTGTGATTGCTCAGCCACCGGTCGCAGGGCGGATTTCCGTAGCGCACCTGCATAGACGTCTGCGAGCAGATCGCCGCAAAATCCGGGTTTTTGAGCGCCTCGCGGGCAAGCAGCGCCATATCGTAGGCGGTGGAATAGTGTTCCTCGTCGTCGAGGCCGGATGGCGTGACGAAATGGGTGTTCACCATCCCGATCTCGGCCGCGCGGAGATTCATGCGCTCGGCAAAGGCTTCAACGGAACCGGCGATCCGGACCGCGGCGGCATTCGCGGCGTCGTTCCCCGAGGCGAGCAGCATCCCCGCCGCCAGAACGCGCAGCGTCACCCGGTCCCCCGCCTGTAAGCCCATCGAGGAACCTTCCACCTGAATCGCGCGGCTGTCCACCAGAAAATACCGGTCGAGGTTTTCCTCTTCCAGCGTCAGCAGGGCCGTCATGATCTTGGTGGTGCTGGCCATCGGCAGAATCTCATCCTGATCCTGCTCAAAAAGGATCCTACCGCTCGCTTCGTCGATGAGCACCGCAGCCCCGCAGTCGGCGAAAGATGCCGTGCGGAGATTGAGCACGATCAGAAAAAACAGAAATCCCGCCGCCAGCTTCTTCAAACTCACATCACCCGGAAAAAACTATGCTTCCGGGCGCCGTTTCATTCCGCGGATTTTACGGGCTCCGCAGACGCTTCCGCCGTTATAGTTTCGGCTGTCTCTCCGGCTTTGGCGTCTTTTTTGTCCTTTTTCTTCACCAAAGAAGAGACCGTATCGATCACATCCGGCACCATGTTGGCGATGCGCTCCGGGATGTTGTCCTTATCCGCAATCTGGATCAGGCGGACGCTTTTCTCTTTGATAACCAGAAACGCGACCGGATTGATGCTGACGCCGCCGCCGCTGCCGCCGCCGAACATGTCCTTGGGGCTGGTGGTCGGGAAGTCGGAGCCGCCGGATGCGAATCCGAAGCTGACCTTGGAGATGGGAATGATGGTCGTGCCGTCCGGCGTGCAGATCGGACTGCCGATGACGGAATTGGAATCGACGAGCCCTTTCAGATTGTCGAGGGATACGTTGAGAAGGCCTTCCACGTTCTTTTCGCTCATGTCTGTCTCTCCTTTATTGAAGTTTGTTGTTTCTTTTCCGCCGGGCGCTGTTTCTTTGCCTTTCTGATTCTGCGAAGCCGCTCCCGTTTCTTTTTTCTGTCCGAAAGCCATTTCATCAGCAGACCCAGCCCGATGCCTCCGCCGCCCAGAAGGGCCATCAGCGGCGTCAGACGGGCCTCCGCTTCCGCATGGAAAATCTCTTCCGTTGCAAGGAAATCCGGCCGCACGCGAAATTCCGTTCTCTGGATCCGGATGAAATTCCGCGCCGTCGCGAGCGCCGTGCCGAGATAGGCGCAGACCCGGCCGTAATGAACCGCGCAGTCCGCGGCGTCCTCGCCGGCGACCGTCCAGTCGATCCGGAGCCTGCGGATGCGGAGACTCCGAAAAATCAGCCGGAGACCGCCCTTGCACCGCGAAAGATAATCGATGGCGCCGTCGATGACCTCCTCCGCCGCGAGCTTCCGCTTTTTCTTCTGCGGCTTCTGCTCCGGCCGGGCAGGCTTCTCTTTCTCCGGCTTTTTTTCTTTCTCCGGCGGCGGATAGAACGTCACCGTCCAGAAAAGCCACTTCCCGGAGATGTGAAGCTCGTCCTCATACTTTGCCAGAACCCGGACCGGGATCAGAAGCGGCACGAGGATCAGCGCCAGAATGCCGCCCGCAATATACCAGCCCATCCCGTCACCTCCGGCAGGCTTTCGTTTTCCTCATTTTTTCTTATTTATAACGGCCGCTTCCCCCGGCAAACGCCGGAGGATTTTTTGGCGCGGCCGACATCTTTCTCTCCGGCTCTCCCGGCCGCAAAGACCTGTCTCCATACGAGAAAAGTCTCCATAAGCCGCAGCCCGGTGACTACTTATATGTCCTTCGTGGAATGCCGAAGCCACATGAACATCCATCAGCGGTACCGATCCGTCTTTTCAACAAATCAAAGGGTTTCCGCCGTTTCCGAAAGATCCTCGTTCTCCGTGTTTTCTTCCGCAAACAGAGACTGCTGGTTTTCCAGCGTGTCGTCGAACGGCCTCTCCTCGGCCTCCCCGGCGACCGGAGGCAGCTCCTCAAGCGAGCCCAGCCCGAAACAGCGCAGAAATACGGGCGTCGTCCGGTAGGCGATCGGCCGGCCCGGAAGATCCAGCCTGTCCCCTTCCTCGATCAGTCCCTTGTCGCAGAGCGTCGCGACGACCCCGGAGCAATCCACGCCGCGCACCTGTTCGACGAATCCCCTCGTCACCGGCTGATTGTAAGCGATGACCGCCAGCACCTCCAGCGCGGCCTGAGAGAGCGGCACACTGCGTTTGAGTTCCAGCGCGCTGCGGATGTCCGGCGCGTATTCCTTGCGGGAACAGAGCTGCCAGCAGTCGTCCAGACGCAGGAGCTCGACGGCGCCGCCGTTCTTTTCATATTTCGCGGCGAGGCTGTCCAAAACGGAGGCCGCCGCGTCCTCTTCAATTTCAAGAGCCGTCGCAAGGCGTTTCAGCGGAAGAGGCTCCCCGCTTGCGAAAAGGATGGCCTCCGCGCGGTTTTCATACTGTTCCAGTTGCAAGTTCCTCTTCCCCCTTTTTGACTTCCTTGTTCCTGTCGCCCATCGTCACGGTGGTGCAGTCGTCGCTGATGACCACCCGGCCGTTTTTGGAGAGCTCCAGCACCGCCAGAAACATCGCGATGCGCTCGGACCGGCCGCCGGAAAGAAACAGCTCACCGAGCTTCATGACGCCGTTTCTGTAGAGGCGGTGCAGCAGGATGATGGCGCGGGAGGCGATGGACACGATGCGCTTTTTGACGAGCGGATTGAAGAGTTCCTGCGGCGGAGGAAGCTTGCGCAGCCTCCTGCCCAGCGCGGAAAGGTAGGCCTGCGCGAGATCCTCCTTCGGATGGATGCGCGTATAGGTCATGTCGATCTCGATCGGCTCCGGGTCCCGGCAGAAGAGCTCGCCGCCGCAGTACATGCCTTTAAAAACCAGCGCCGCGTTCTTGCAGGCCGCGTATTCGATCAATTCTCCCTGCAATTCCTGTTTGAGTTTTTCGCCCTCGTCCTCATATTTCGGCAGCAGCATCGCGGTTTTGATGTAGACGAGCCGCGCCGCCGTCTCAAGGAATTCGGAGGCGTCCTCCAGATCGCTTAACCCTTCGATGCCGCCGATGCTCTCCATATATTGTTCCAGCAGCTCCGAGATATTGATGTCGTAAATATTGAGCTTATGCTTGGAGATTAAAAAAAGCAGGAGGTCCAGCGGGCCTTCAAACGCCTCCAGCCTGTATTGGAGCTTTTCCGGCAAAATGGATCCCTCCCGTTTCAAAAATCAAAATACAGGGGCTCAGACGGCCGCGGCGATCGCATTCAGGATCCAGTTGACCGGCTTGGTCAGGAAATCGAGGCCGCTGAAGACGGCATTTTGCAGATACGTCAGCGGTTCGGTGAGCACGCCGGTCCAGAGCAGCGCGAGCAGGGCGAGAAAAATGATATTCTCATACCGCATGATCTTAAAATACATATCCTTCGGCAGAAAATAGGTCGCCACGCGGGAACCGTCGAGCGGCGGGATCGGCAGCAGGTTAAAAACCGCAAGCCCGACGTTGATGAGAATCATATAGTACAGGATCATCTGAAGCGTGTCCACAAAAGAGGCGGCGCTCCCGAAAATGGTTGGGATATACAAAAGTTTATAGATCACCATAAGAAGGAACGCCATGGCCACGTTTGAAAGCGGCCCGGCCAGCGCGGAAAGCATCATGCCCCGCTTGGGATTTTTGAAATAGAACGGGTTGATCGGAACCGGTTTTGCCCAACCGAAGCCGAAGAGCAAAAGCGCCGTGGTTCCGATGGGGTCAAAATGAGCAAACGGGTTCAGCGTGAGCCTGCCCTGCTGCTCGGCGGTATGGTCGCCCATTTTGAGCGCCACATAGCCGTGGGCGCACTCGTGCACCGGCAGCGCGGTGAAGACCACAATGGCGCGGATCAGCAGCAGCCAGAGCGCGGTGTGAAGCCCGGATGAAAAAAGCGACATGTAAACTCTCCTTATGCGCAGAAATACTTATTATTTATTATAGAAGAAAATTCCGTATTTTACAAGACGAATTCCGCCTGCAATCAGAATCTTGACCGATTTTTCCATTTTTGCAGATTCTTATAAAAAATATATATTTATAAAGGCAATCCTGCAATTTTTTTTCGGCAACCACTTGCATTTATATCTTATATTTGATAAAATAACGCTGTTGACTGTCTCTAAGTAAAAGGAGGTACTACTATGGCAAAATGTGATTTCTGCGGAAAAGGCGTTACTTTTGGTATTAAGGTTTCCCATTCCCACAGACGTTCCAACCGTGAATGGAAACCCAACGTACGCCGCGTCAAAGCCATCGTCAACGGAGTTCCCTGCCACGTTTACGCCTGCACGCGCTGCCTGCGTTCCGGCAAAGTCGTCCGCGCAGCCGAATAACGGATTCCGTCCAACAGAATGCCTGCCTCCGCTTATCCGGAGGCTTTTTCTTTCGGCAGACAAAAATCCTTGCAGCAAAAAAACAGTGCCGTCCGATTACGGGCGACACTGTTTTTTGTTTTAGATATAATTTGGAGTGGATTTGATTTTGATTTGCCTTGTATCGGGCTCATGGGAATCTGCCGTGACGGATGAGCACGGCTTGATCAAAAGTCGCGTACAGACGGCTTTTCCCCTCGGGGACACAGGAGAAAAATATAAGCGCAGGCCCGGCATGCCCGTATTATCCAATCGGTATCAGATTTCCGCTTCCGCGTATGTTTCGTACATCACCGTATCGGCCAGCGGCTTTCTCTCCGTGGCATGGCGTTCCGGGCTCAGGAACCCCTTTTCCGGATACCCCAGAATCAGCAGCGCGGTAGGTTCTATATAGTCCGGAAGATTAAATTCTTCCCGGATAATCCGCGGATCAAAAAGGCCGACCATAACGCTTCCGATCTCCAGTTCCCTGGCTGCCAGCATCATGTGATCGCAGAGGATGCCGATATCCAGATCGCCCGAACATTTCTGATCAAAGGGACGAATCAGGGCATCCCTGGTATCCCGGCATACGATCAAAACGCAGGAAGAACCGAAGGTCCGGTATGCCCTTCGGACTTTGGAGAGGTTTTCCGGGCTCTGAACGACGAGAATCCGCTGCGGCTGCCGGTTGCAGGCACTCGGCGCGACCCTTCCCACGGACAGAATCCGCTCCAGATCCGCCTTTTCAATTTTTCGATCGGTAAACCCCCGCGTGGTGCAACGTGATTTTGCCAATTCAAAGAAATCCATGTTTTTTCTTCCTTTTTCGCCAAATTTCAGGCGGGATGAAAATCCAACGCCGGCCGCCGCAAAAAGAGAGCGCCGCCCGGTTTCTTTCGCGAGAATGCCGCTTATTATCAGCGAGCTCTCCGTTCCCCCATTTATCTGAAAACAGAAACTTTTTCGGCCGCGGGGATCGTCGACACTCTTATCATATTGCCGGCCTCCTGTCGCCGCAACCTATTTTCGTTGTTCTTCCGCTCAGTTGGTCACGGTGTCGACGCCGACCGCGTCCATCTCCTCCATCCGGAGCGCCTCGATGTAATAAAACGGGTACGGATCCTGCCCGCCGCCCGGATACATCGCGCCCTCGCGCAGAATGCCGGTCACCCGGATCCAGCTGCTCTCCGAAACCAGCGCCGAAAGGTCCTCGTCGGTGGAAAATTCAAAACTCACATAGCCGCCGCTGCAATATGGGCAGGACGGGCCCTTCCGCCCGACGAAGCTGTAACCGCCGAGATCGACGTAATATCCCTCGATCTCCACGATTTTGCCGTCGTAGTCCTCGAAGTTAATGTACCAGTCGTTGATCTGCGTCGCATAGAGGTTGTCGCCGACTACGATGTCCGGGTCGGAGATGTCGACGGCCGCCTTGTCCGCCTCGATGTCGTAGGGATAGACGTCGTACGGCTCGCTGTTTTCTATTTCGGAGCCGTTTTCCGCGGCGGAATCTTCTGCGGCAGAGACGGAACCGGAGGCGTCCGTCCCGGAAGGCGCGGTATCCGGCACGGAGGTTTCGGAAGCGGCGGCCTCGGATTCCTCCCCGGAAGATCCCGTATTTTCAGCATGCTCATCGGATTTATTTTCGCAGGCACAGAAAAGGGACAACATCAAAAACAAAACCAGCGCCAAAACGGCTTTTTTCATTTCATCAGATCCTCTCCCGGATTTTTTCGATCACGGCAAACACAAGGAACACCAGAATATCCGTCACCACGATACAGGCTCCCGTCGGCACCGAGGCGAGATAGGAGACCGTGATGCCCGTCAGAAAACAGCATACGGAGAGCAGCGCGCTCACCAGAATGGTCGTTTTGAAGCGCCGGCAGACCCGCATGGCGGTCAGCGACGGGAAGACGATCAGGCTCGAAATCAGCAACGTGCCCATCATCCGCATGCCCAGAACCACGGTGATGGCGGTGAGAAACGCGATCAGCATATTGTAGAGCTTGGTCCGCACCCCGGTGGCGGCCGAAAAGGCCTCGTCGAAGGTCACGGCAAAGATCTTGTTGTAGAACAGAATGTAGAGCAGCAGCACCGCCGCGCTCAGGATCACCGAGAGCGTCACGTCGCTCTTGCTCATGGCGAGGATGCTGCCGAACATGTAGTTGCAGACGTCCGTATTCATGCCGGTGGTCAGCGAAACCGTCATCACGCCCACGGCGAGCGCTCCGCTGCACATGAGCGCCGTGGCCGCGTCTCCTTTGATTTTAGAGCTGTCCTTGACTTGAAGCAGAAGAAACGCCGCCACGACACAGATCGGGATCGCTACCGTCATCGGCGCGGCGTTCATCGCATAGGCGAGTGCCAGCGCTGCAAAACCGACATGGGAGAGGCCGTCCCCGATCATGGAGTAGCGCTTCAGCACGAGCGTCGCGCCCAACAGAGACGCGCACAGGGAGACCAGCACGCCGACAATCAGCGCCCTGACAAGAAACGGATAGGAAAGCATCTCCAGAAACGTGCTCAGCATTCGGCCTCACCTCCCACGAAGCGGCGGCCGAGGTCGCTCTTAGTATATTCCGCGGCGGTGCCGAAAAAGAGCTGCCGGTTCCCCAGATGGAGGATGTGGCTCGCCTCTTCAACGGCCCCGCGGATGTCGTGCGAGACCATAACGATCGTGATCTTCTGTTCCCGGTTGAGCGAGGCGATCAGGCGGTAAAATTCCGCAGTCATCACGGGATCGAGTCCTGTGACCGGCTCATCCAGCAGCAACAGCTTTTTGGTCGCGCACAGTGCCCGCGCAAGCAGAACGCGCTGCTGCTGCCCGCCGGAAAGATCGCGGTAACAGCGGTTCCGGAGCGCCTCGATCCCCAGCAGGCGCAGATTGTTCTGCACCTCCTGTTTGTCGGTCTTTGAATACCAAGGATGAAATCCCCTGCTGTTGAGCCGCCCGGAGAGCACCACCTCATACACGCTGGCCGGAAAATCCTTCTGCGCGGCCGTCTGCTGCGGCAGATAACCGATCTCAGTTGCTTTGAGGCCGTCTCCGGTCAGGATTTCCCCCTGAGAGGGCTTCTTGAGATGCAGCAGACCTTTTAACAGCGTGCTTTTCCCCGCGCCGTTCTCCCCCACGATACACAAATAATCCCCCGAGTTGACACCAAAGTCGACGCCGGTCAGCACGGTCGTGCCCTCATAGGCAAAGGACACGTCCCGGCAGGTCAGTAACGCCATAATCTAATCTCCTTCTGTACGCAGCTGCTCGTCGAACCATACGTCAAATTCATCCAAAACGGCATCCAGAACGTCTTTTCCCCGAATGCCGAGCAGCTCGATCCCACCCTCCGGATGGGTAATAAATTCATAAAAATAGACATCCTCGCTCTTCTTTTCGGCGGGAGTCAGCGCGAGGTACTCCCGGCCGCCATAAGTGATGACAACGAGCGGCAGAAGCCGGAGAACGCTGTCGTCCTCAAGCGTGAGCGTCATTGGGTCGACGCGCTCCGGCGCCCGATGGGAAACATCCCTGCGGTCGCCCTTTCCGGCGGAAACCGAATCGCGGACCCGGCAGGTCTCCCCTTTTTTATTTTCTAAAAAAGCGCGATTTCCTTCCGATTTCCGGCGGGCGACAAAGACACGGCGTGCAGGAGTTTCTCCTTCCTGCACGTTCTTTTTCTTATGGACACTCACTCTCTGCGGCATGGTTCTCTCCGGACGGCGAAGAAACATACGCTCCCGGCATCCCGGGCCATGCTCCGCCGTCTCTGTCCTTTCGGCAAATATGGATTTCCCCGCGGTCCCGCTTAAAAAGGCGGGGCCGCGGATTTTTTTTCAGTTCAGCGCCTCGCGGAGCACCTCCACATTGTGTTCCATCAGGCTGAGATAGGTGGCGCCGGCGGCAAAATCATCCGCGCTGACGTTGTGGACGGCGTTCAGAAGCTCCTTTTTCGCGCCGGTCGCCTCGCAGATCGAGTCGCACATCTGCTCGTTGGAAAGCTCGATGTGGAACACGACGGGGATGTTGTCCTCCTTCACCTTGTTGATCAGGAAGGCGATCGTGGCCGCATCCGCCTCCGTATCCGTCGAGCAGCCGGGGAACGCGGCATAATACGTCAGGCCGAATTCTTTACAGAAATATAGGAACGGAAAGCGGTCGCCGACGATGATTTCCTTGCGGGCCGCACTGTCGATAACCTCCCGGAACTCGTCGTCAAGGGCCTGAAGATCGCCGAGATAGGCGGTCGTATTCTGCTCATAGGTCTCCTGATTTTCCGGATCAATCTCACAAATGGTATCGCTGAGCTTCTGCACGATCAGCATGGCGTTGGCCGGAGAGGTCCAGACGTGCTCATCCAGTTCAGGCTCTTCTTCGTCGGACTCGCTTTCGTCTTGTTCATCCTCTTCTGCCTGCATTCCCTCGACATGCTCCTCTTCCACGGTCTCGACGCAGTCCATCAGTTTCACGGTCTCCATGCCGCTCTGATCGACGGATTCCAGAATCCCGGAGACCCATTCGTCCGAGTCGCCGCCCACATAGACAAACAGGTCACAGTTTTCAATGGTGATCATATCCTGCGGCGTGGGCTCGTAGCTGTGGCTCTCCGCGCCCGGCTTCAGCAGCATCGTGAGGTCCGCGGCCTCCCCGACGATCTGCCGGACGAAGTCATATTCCGAAAAATTTGTGCAGACGATGCTGATCTTCTCTTCCGTCTCCTCGACCTCGGACGAATCCGGTACAGAAGAGGACTCGGCCTCCTCACTCTTCGTGCAGGCGCTCAGGGAAACGGCCATCAAAAGGCTTAAAATAATAGATAAAAAACGCTTCATAAAGAAATTTCCTCCCAAATGCACGTCGGGGGTTTCAGGCTTTCCGGGGCGTTTTGGCTCCGGAAGTTTCCTTCCCGACCATAAAATAAAATCGGCAGGCAAAACCATCCGCCGAAACCGGGCGTTCCTGCGGCGGCTTCGGCATGAATCTGCCGTTTTGTTTTGAAAAAATCAATGTCTTTTTTAAAAAAGCGCAAAAAGACGGGGCCTTCCGCCGACCGATCGGGCGGAATCCCCTTTGGGAGGTTCAATCATTCAACCGGACCTTCTGGAGAATCGGCGTGCTGAAAAAGGCGCGGTCCGAACACCGGCAGACGATCCCGGAAACGGCAAGACGGACCATGATGTGGAGCATAACCCCCGTGACGGCCGCGCCGATCAGCGCCAACGTCCTTACGCAGACCTTGATCTCATGGCAGATCGGGCAGTTTTCACCCGTGCAGTCGTGGTCGGCCTCCTTCGCAATAAAAACGACGGACAGGATCACGGCGGATAAAACGGCCGCACTGAGCAAGAGTGCAATCGCCCTGTTTTTTATTGTCATGATTTCCCCCCGCCTTATGTCGAACCGCGTCATTTGCAATTTTTGCACAGACCGTACAGCACGGTCCTGTTTTTGCTGATCTCGAAGCCGTCCGCTTTGGAGACCGTATCGAGCATCTGCTCCGCGGCCGCGGCGTCCATATGGAAGGTCCGGCCGCATTTTGTGCAGGTCAGATGGATGCAGTTCCGGCAGGCGTCCGCGTCCATATATTGATAAAAGACCTCCCGGCTGCCCTCTTTCACAAAACAGCAGACAAGTCCCGCTTCCTCCAGCGACTCCAGATTGCGATACACGGCGCTCAGGCTGATGCCGCTTTTTTCAAGCGCCTCCGCGACCTGCTTTGCGGAAAATTGCCGGTCCGGATGACTTTGCAAAAAAGAGATCAGCTCTTTTCTCTGCTCCGTAAGATAGCGCGCCAATTCCTTCGCCTCCATAATTTGCGAATCATTCGCAAATTATCATAGCGCCGGTTTTGCTCTTTGTCAATAGCGGATCGGCACCCTGCAAATTTTTTTGCTTGTCCATGAAGAGAATTCCCACCCTTAAAAGCGACGGCCGGCCGGAAATCCCGGCGCATGCGGCCCGGCGGAAAAAATCCGCCCTATGCCGACAAATTTCGGCATAGGCGGCGGGTCACAATACAAGCGGATAAAAAAACAGCGTCCGGACAAAACGGACGTCGTTTCACGTATGGGCTTTCCCGGCGTCCCGGCGGCCGGCCGGAAATCGTCATGGGCAAGAGGTATTTTATTTTTCGGAAAGGGATTTTTTCTTTTCCTCCGCGGCGTTCTCTTCGAAAGGATCTTCTTGAGGGTCGGCCTCCCGCAGGATTTCCCGGATCCGGTGGAGACTGAAGATGACGATCAGCAGCGGAAAGACGCCGTAGAGCAAAAACATGGGCATCAGGCCGCCGCGGTCCGCCTCCGGCACGGAGCGATACATCCCGGCGCCGAGCCAGATGAAGAACAGGCAGACCGCCAGCATCAGAGCCAGCGTCGCCGCGAGCTGTTTTGTCTTATGATTCAGCTTCATGGCTTTTCCTCTTTTTTATTGGTCTTGGGCGGCACCGGGAAGAAATTCTCCTTGCCGTGGCGGAAACGGGCGATGTTTTCCCGGTGGGCATAGAACGTCAGCCCCATGATGATCAGGGCGCTGACCGTATCCGGCAGGACGACGGTCAGGAAATCCGCCCCCTGAAGCATGAGCACAAGAAAGGTCAGCACCGGATAGATGGCCGAGCCGGTCAGAGAGATTGCCGAGACGATACGGATGATGAAGATAATCGGAACAAGGCCGATCAGCAGCGTCCCAAAGACCATCCAGTTGAGAAACAGCATGGCGCCGAACGCGGTCGCCACACCCTTTCCGCCGTGAAAGCCGAAATAGATCGGAAAAATATGCCCCAGCACGACGAAAATTCCGGCAATATACCCCAGATCCACGCCGAACACCGGATCCGAGAAGATGACCCTCGCAAGGAAAACCGCGGCGGATCCTTTGAGAAAATCGCCGACAAAGGTGATGGCCGCCAGCTTTTTTCCGTAGGTGCGGAGCATATTGGTCATGCCGGCGCTTCCGCTGCCAAACTCGCGGATATCCGGCACGCGGAAAAGCCTTGAAACGATGATTGCCATGTTGCAGCTGCCCAGCAGGTAGGAAAGCGCCGCCGTGCACGCAACAGACAGCAGAAAGGAACCCCACTCGCCCATATGATGTTCGGCAAAGGCTCAGCCTTTGTCCTTCCCCCTTTCCCGAACCAAAATACGAATCGGCGTTCCGGTCAGGCCGAACGTCTCCCGGATCTGGTTCTCAATATAACGCTGATAGGAAAAATGAAACAGGTCGGAACGGTTGCAGAAAACGACAAACGTCGGCGGTTTGACGGAGGCTTCCGTCATGTAATACAATTTCAAATGTTTACCCTTATCGGACGGCGGCTGCACCTTTGCGGTCGCATAGGCCAGCATATCGTTGAGCGTACCGGTCGTGATGCGGCGGCAGTTTTGCTCATAGGTGCTGAGAATCGCCTCAAACAGCTTGTCGAGCCGCTGGCCGGTCAGCGCCGAAATATAGACGATCGGCGCATAAAGCATGAAGCTGAGGCCGATTTGCAGGTTTTTGGTGAATTCGTTCATGGTGCTGTCGGTCTTTTCGACGGCATCCCACTTGTTGACGGCGATCACGCAGGCCTTGCCCTGCTCGTGGCAATAACCGGCCACCTTGGAATCCTGTTCGGTGAAGCCCTCGGTCGCGTCGATCACGATGACGCAGACGTCCGCCCGGTCGACGGCCATGTAGGCGCGCAGAACGCTGTACTTTTCGATATTGTCGTCCACCCTGCTCTTGCGGCGAATGCCCGCCGTATCGATCAGGACGAATTTGCCGAAGTCGTTTGTGATCGCCGTATCGGTGGCGTCGCGCGTCGTGCCGGCCTCATTGGCAACGATCATGCGCTCCTCCCCGGCGATCCGGTTGACGAGACTGCTCTTTCCGACGTTCGGCTTGCCGAGGATGGCCACCTTGATGACGTCCTCCTCTTCCTCTTCCACACGGTCGAAGTCAATATACTGGAAACAGGCGTCCAGCAGGTCTCCGGTGCCGTGGCCGTGTACGGAGGAGACCGCGATCGGATCGCCGAGGCCGAGGTTATAGAATTCATAGAATTCCGCCGGCGGCGCGCCGATCGAGTCGCACTTATTGACGCAGCAGACCACGGGCTTGCCGCTTCTGCGCAGCAGGGTGGCGATCTCCTCGTCGTTCGCGGTGACGCCGGCCGTAAGGTCCGTCACCAAAATGATCACGTCGGCGCTTTCGATGGCGACATTCGCCTGATCGCGCATTTTGGAGAGCATGTCGTCTCCGGTATTCGGCTCGATGCCGCCGGTATCTACCAGCATGACCGTATGGCCGAGCCATTCGCATTCGGCATAGATGCGGTCCCTTGTCACGCCGGGGGTATCCTCGACGATGGCAAGGCGCCGGCCGGTCAGTTTGTTAAAAAGCGTGGATTTGCCGACATTCGGCCGCCCCACGATGGCGATGATCGGTTTCGACATAGGTTCCTCCGATTTCTCCTTTAATCCGTTTCCTCGTAAAGGACTTCGCAGCGGCTCTCTTCCTCTTCGCCCAGCATGGCGCAGAGCAGCGAATAGCCGTCGTTTTTTATCATGAGCACCGGAATGCCGAGCTCATGCTCAAGCTCCTCCGGCGTCTTATCATCCAGAAAGCGGTCATGCTCATAGCGCAGGGTTGATTCGCAGATGAGCAGCGCCTCTCCGGGATTTTTCTTTTTCATTGTCTCGGCGATGTCCCCGCCGGTCAAAAGGCCGGTGACGGTGACGTTTTCGCCGAAGAAGCGGTTTTCGACCGCCGTGACCGCGACTTGGAGCCCCGGGAATTTTTCCTCTGCAAACGCCGAAAGCTCCCTAAGAAGACTCTCGGCCGCCTTTCCGGTCGCGACGGATACTTTTCTGTGAATCTCTTCCGTCGGATGGTCGCCAAGCGCCTCCAAAAACTCCCGCTTCAGCAGAGCCGAGAGACCGACGCCGTTTTCGAGCTGCGTGAATTCGCCGTAATATTCCTCATCCGGCATCGGGCGCTCCGCCTTGATGAAAAACTCATCTGCGGGATAGGCGACGCGTTCTCCGCGCAGGGCGAGCTGCTCCTGCTGGAACGCCTC
>ERZ795048.1804-NODE-1804-length-18401-cov-6.277935_pt1 | contig 18401 bp, 18 predicted proteins | sample MGYA00375132_ERZ795048 | MGnify/ENA primary metagenome ERZ795048 (study PRJEB30177, sample SAMN05720225) | activated sludge metagenome | isolation source: Anaerobic digester | place: Hong Kong | collected 2014-12-17 ...
GGAATATAATTTGTTCCTTTTATGGAAGCAATTGCAATACCCATATCTAAAATACGTAAGTGAGACATTGCTAGAGTGATTAGTTGCGCCATCTTTTTGTCATAGACATATAGAGTTTCTTGAAACCATATAGAGTCCCATGTGTCTGAAGGAGTTAGCCAGTCTATCCATGGTATATCCGTTGTTGCTTGTGTGGACAAACCTGTTTTCTTGTCTTGCTTTTTAAGCTTAAGTTTCTTTTTACTCTGAAGAGTTGTTTTTGAAATAGATAAGAGTGGATTTTGTGTAAATTCTGTACCTATTTGTATGTTTGCATCTATTGTGTCAGTTGATTTTTGGAGAATAGCGCAAAAGAATCCCTCCCCTTTTATTTTGTGTGGCATACATCTATACACGGGTATATTAGGATATTCCTTTGAAAGACTTCCTAGTACTCCCCATTTTTCATCTAGTTTAGTAGGACTAGATATAGGAATGGCTCCAAGATTATCTGAAATCCATTGAACCATCTGTTCATTTTCTTTTAGGTTATAAGTACATGTACTATACACTAAGAATCCTCCTGGACGAAGACTTTCCCATATATCACTTACAATACGTTGTTGACGTTGCACGCATAAATCAACATGTTCAGGACTCCACTCATTTGCAGCGTTTATATCTTTTCTGAACATTCCTTCTCCGCTACATGGAACATCTGTAACTATTACATCAAAGGCTTCTCTTAGTGGTTTGAAATCAGCTGGATCATTGTTTGTGACAATGTGGTTAGGATTTCCCCATTTGATGATATTTTCCTTTAGGATCTGTGCACGCGAGCGTATGACTTCATTGGATAACAATATACTCCCTTGAGGTAGAGTGCTCAATAAATCTGTAGACTTCCCACCTGGAGCAGCGCATAAATCCAGAGCTATAACAGGATCATTGAGAAGTGGAGATAATAAAGCACCAACGAGCATACTAGATGCTTCTTGTACATAATATCTTCCAGCATGAAAGTGCGGGTCCATTGTAAAAGAAGGACGTTCCGCAAGATAAAAACCTTTACTAGATGTAGCCCAAGGTACTGGTGTCATATTAGCAAATGGTAAATAATCCTCTGCTGTAAGTGAATCAGATGTAAGAATTGATTTCTGATGGTTTATTCTAAGAGAAGTCGACGACTTATCCTCTAATGCATTAAGAAATGTTTGGCAAGTGTCTTGATCAAGTATTTGACTCATTTGCTGACAAAATGCTTCTGGAATATTCATGCTTATTCTGTTAAATAAATTACTTTATGGCGCAAAAATACGATTTTTTTTATCCTCCATGCAACTTTCTAATTGTTTAATCTCGTCTGATAAACAGAAATAAATGATTATCTTTGTAGCTAGTGAGATATTGATTTCGTATTCTAAAAGAAATATATAAAATGCAATAGTATGAAAAGTAAAACAATTTCAAGAATCCTGCCGTTACTATTTTTTAGTTTGATGCTTGGCGCGCAACTAAGAGCAAGTGAGGTAGAGCAAAAAGACTCGGTTGTCGTAGCTGATACTAACCACGTGACAAAGTCTGTGACTATAAATGGTAAGCAAATTGAAACTGCGACTGTACGTAAAGACGGTAAAGAAGAAGTTCACACAAGCATTGTAACAGATAAAGGTGATACTTTGAAAGTAAAAATCGTAAAGCTAAATGCTGATGCCAAAAAGGATAATGCCAGTGTGAGTTTATCCGTATCAGATGATAACGTAGAGGATGTATTAGCAGAAGCGTTCAGTGGAAATTGGGGAAGTACCACTACTCATAAAGATGCTAAAGTTGCCGCTGTGCTTATTGTATTAATCGTATTTGGTTGCATATTTGGTTTCCCAGCTATTGTTATCTTTTTGATCTTCTATTTTAGACATCGAGATAAGAAGCGTCGATACGATTTGATAGAGAAGGCAATTGCCGCTGGACAACCTATCCCAGAGGAACTTGTGCGACGTAGTGGAGGGGTCTACGTACCGAGTGGTAATGGTACCCCAGAAGGAGATGAGACTAGACGTTTAGAAATCCTTCGTAATAAGGGTATACGTAATATTGGTGTTGGTGTTGGTTTGGCTATTTTGCTTGGAGTGTCAACAGACACATCTATGGCCTCAATAGGAGCTCTAGTGATTTGTATAGGTATCAGCCAAGTGATTACTTATTATATACAAACCAAGAAAAAATAGGATTCACGAAATATCTTGAACCGATTAAACATTGTTTGAATGAAGCAAGTCAGTGATAAAGCATTAGTAGAGCAGGTGGCAGCCAATGGCAGCCATCCTGCTTTTGCGGAATTGCTTCGCAGATATCAACATGATATTCGCCGCTTCTTGCTATCGTTAACTCATGGAGATGGCCAATTGACGGATGATTTAGCACAAGAAGCATTCATTAAAGCTTATCAACGCATGGAACAATGTGAAAAAGGTGAACAAATAAAATCTTGGCTTTATACTATTGCACATCGTTGTTTTTTTGATTATATTCGTGGCAAGAAAATGACAGAAGATATCGTAGAGTCTTCCGAAGCCCCAGTGGAGCGGTCAGATGAGAGAGGAGTTAGCACACAGATGGATGTTCAATGGGCCATGCGTCAACTATCGCAAGCTGAGCATTTATGCATTACTCTCTTTTATATGGAAGATCAACCTATTGATAAAATTGCCGAGATTACTACTTTTAAGAGTAGTACCATTAAATCGCACTTACGTCGTGCTAAAGAAAAAATGGCCTCATCTCTGTCTCAACAGGGCTATGGACCATCAGATATTTATTAAATTAAAAAGAACTGTGCTATGACAAAGAAAGAATGGAATGAAGATGCATTTCGTCAGTTGCTCAGTCAACATAGCGAACAGCAAATGAACGCTTATGAAAGCGTAAGTACCACAGATGATTTTATGCAACGTGTCATGCAAGGATTACCTGAAGAGAAGCAGGTGGTCGTAGAGTCCGAGCATACGAAGTCTTCTTGGTTGCGTGTTTTGGAATGGTGTACTACATATATTGTTCCTGCAGTTATTTTGCTGTATACTGGATATCTTTTTGTATCTCGAAGTGTCTTGTCTTTGTTTAAGACGCGTACAGTAGAGATGCTTGATCAAGGAATCAAAGATTTTGAAACGCATAGAGAAATTATGAATAATCAATCTTATTGGGATATGATTTTGCAAAATATTTCTAGTATGCCATGGAGGCATATAGGCATTACTATGCTAGCGCTTTGTGGTTTGGCTATCTTTTATTTTTATGAAAGGTATTACAGCAAAGATAGTTGCTTTTACTACAATACAGAATGTTCAAAAATAGCAGATCGTAAATAATATACATATGCAGCAAGTGCTTCAAGAAGTTAGGTTGATGGTTTTGCGATATTTTAGTCAGACAGATAAATCGCAAATAAGCCACACAATACAAGTGGCGTCGTTGACTGTGCTCATTGCTGATAGTCTTGATATTTCTAATCAAGAAAAATCCTTACTAGAAATAGCGGCTTGGTTACATGATATTGGCTGTCCACAATCAATGAAAATGTATGGGAACACACGTCCCGTAAATCAAGAAAAAGAAGGGTGTTTAGTGGCTTCTCATTTATTGAAAAACATTCAAGGTCTTACAGATCAAGAAAAGACGTGGCTTGTCAATGTAGTGGGGCACCATCATCAGGTACCAGAGGCAAAAAGTCTACATTTTGAAGCACTTAATGATGCCGATTTGATCATTAATCTTTTGGAAGGATATTATAGCTGGGAAAGTAGGAGTAGCCTATCCAAGCGTTTGCTTACTGTCAAAGGGCGAGAATTTTTTGATGCTCTTAATCTATGCTAATCTCAACTTCTGAAAGAAATATGCGGTTATTCTGATTTCAAATATCGTATTATATTTCATATCATTCTCCTTTGGTTGTTTATACTATAGGAGAATGATTTTTTTATGTCACTACCAGCATATATTTATCGTTTTGTTCTAAAAAACTTTTTTACGATTTCGCTAGCTTCCTCCTCAAACACACCTTGTCTCACGACTGTTTTGGGATGTAAGGCATTGGGAGCTAACTTTTGATACCCACGCTTAGGATCTGAAGCACCAAAAACGACAGTACCAACTTGTGCCCACGCGATTGCGCCAGCACACATAACACAAGGCTCCATACTCACGTATAAAGTACAATCGGGCAGATATTTGGCTCCAAGCGTATTGGCAGCAGCCGTAATCGCTTGTATTTCAGCATGCGCTGTGACATCGTGCAACGTTTCCGTCAGATTGTGCCCTTTGGCCACAATCTGATCATTAGAAACGATGACGGCTCCAACAGGGATCTCTCCTTCTTCATAAGCCATTTCTGCTTCTTGTAGCGCTTTACGCATGTAATATTCGTCGTTGAATTTCATGTGTGCAAAGCTACAATTTTTTGCGATGAAATGCAAATGTGGTGCTTGCTCAAAAACGAATCATTTAAACGATAGGATGCCTATTGCTAGGAGATATTTTTATTGTATCTTTGTCCTAAATTCTTATATCCCTATTATATGAACCCTAATTATTTGGACGAACTTAATCCCATGCAGCGTGCAGCAGTAGAGTATTGTGAAGGTCCTTCACAAGTCATAGCTGGTGCAGGCTCTGGAAAAACTCGTGTCTTAACATACAAGATCGCTTATCTTTTAGACAAAGGCTACCAACCGTGGAATATACTTGCGTTGACTTTTACCAATAAAGCTGCACGAGAGATGAAAGAGCGTATCAATCGTCAAATAGGTTTAGAAGTTCGTGGTTTGTACATGGGGACTTTTCACTCCATCTTTTACAGAATCTTGAGAGAGCAATATGAAGCAATAGGTTTTCGTCCCAACTTTACCGTGTACGATACTGCGGATAGTAAGAGCTTGTTGAAAAGCATAGTCAAAGAGATGAATCTGGATGAAAAGAAGTATAAACCGACTATGGTACAAGGTGAAATTTCAAGAATGAAAAACGCACTTATACTTCCTGGTCAATATCAACAAGATAGTCAAATAGCTATATATAATGAGCGTAGTCAAGTGCCAAAGATGGGGGCTATTTATGCAGCCTATATGGAACGATGTCAACTAGCCAATGCTATGGATTTTGATGATTTACTGTTGTACACGTTTAAACTTTTTCATGAACATCCTGATGTGCTAGCTCGATATCAAGAACAATTTCAATATATCTTAGTAGATGAGTACCAAGACACCAACAAAGTCCAGCATGCCATTGTCGCTCTGTTGAGCAAACGTCATCAACGCATCTGTGTGGTGGGTGACGATGCACAGAGTATCTACTCTTTCCGTGGTGCTAATGTCGATAATATCCTAGATTTTCAGAAAGGCTATGCACATGCCAAATTATTTAAATTAGAGCAAAACTATCGATCAACTCAACGTATTGTAGAGGCGGCCAATAGCTTGATTAAAAGCAATCTGCGTCAAATTCCTAAAACCGTATTTTCAAAAAATGCAGAAGGAAATAAGATGAAGGTTTTGGAAGCATATAGTGACCTAGAGGAAGCAAGTATGGTTGTCAAATACTTGCAGAGATTACAGCGAAGTGAGGAATCTGAATATCAAGACTTTGCTATCTTATATCGTACCAATGCGCAATCTAGATCCATGGAGGCGGAGCTACGTAAGCATGCCATTCCTTATCGCATCTACGGTGGGCTTTCTTTTTATCAGCGTAAAGAGATTAAAGATGTCATAGCATATTTACGTCTGACGATTAATCCGCATGATGAAGAGGCTTTAAAACGTATCATTAATGTACCTAAAAGAAGTATAGGGCAGACTAGTGTAGGTAAGATGACAGCTTGTGCCCATTATCATGGAGTGTCTCTTTGGGATGTAATATCTAATCCTGAGAAATACGAGCTAGATGTTGCGAAGCGCACACAAACTCGACTGATTGAGTTTGCCGAGTTGATCAGTAGTTTACAGCAATTGGCACAAGAGCAGCCTGCCGATAAAGTCGTGCAAGCATCTATTCAACAGACTGGTATCATGGGAGAACTCCTAGGAAGTGATGTCCCTGAAGATATGAGTCGTCGGGAGAATCTAGAAGAACTCCTCAATGCGGCTATTGATTTTGTAGAGAGTAGGGAAGAACTAGGAGATCATCAAATTATGATGCCGCATTATTTGATGGAAGTCTCTTTAATGACCGATCAAGATAGTGACGATAAAGATGACCCCAATAAAGTGACTTTAATGACCATACACTCAGCTAAAGGGTTGGAATTTCCTTTTGTGTTTGTTGTTGGTCTTGAGGAAGATTTGTTGCCCAATCGTATGGCTATAGATTCTCCAAGACAAGTCGAAGAGGAACGTCGTTTGTTTTACGTCGCTATTACGCGTGCGGAACGTGCCTGTACTTTAAGTTTTGCGAAAAATAGATTTGTACATGGTAAATCCGAATTTCACGGACCGAGTCGTTTCCTGACAGATATTGCGCCAGAATATCTTGATTGGGAGAATGATAGTAGGCGATTTTCCCCAAGAAGTGCTGGAGGGCTGCAATCACCACGTAGAGTGCAACCAACGAATTCACAAACCAACCTGTATACGGGTCGGGAAATACAATCCAATCCAACATTCCAGCAGAAAAAAAGACTGACCAGAATACACTCTTCTGCATCAGCCTCAGTATCCGCCTCTCAACAAATGCCTGGAGGAAATAACCAATTGAAAGTGGGCGATCGCATTCTTCACAGTCGATTCGGCCCAGGAGTTATCCAAGGTTTAGAAGGTGAAGGAAGTAATGCAAAAGCAGTGGTTTCTTTTGAGCAAGTTGGAGAAAAACAACTACTTCTTCGTTTTGCCCGATTCGAGAAGATGGGATAAGCGAAATGCAGTATACAATTCTAAGACGGCAGCGATGGTTAGACAAGCAATCCATTCGTTGCCGTTTGTTGTAAACATAAATAGAGCTGCAAGCACCAATGCTAACGCTCCAAATATTTGTTGCCGTCTTAAACGTTTGATTGTTGGATCAGTACTGTGTATAGGAGTGTTGATTTGTCCTAGTGCAAAACATCCTGCGGACACTGTGTACACATGAGGTCCCCATGTCCATCCGCTAATTATAGTCACTATAGCTATAATGATTCCGATTCCGCCGATAACTACAAGGGCATTCCATAGTTGTTGTAATTTGTTTGTACTCATACTTGATAGGATTAGGTTGATGATTATCGTTTTTTCAAATCTTCTTCAAATTGGTAGATATCCTCGTTGGGAAGTTTCATCATATACTTTTCACGTGCAATATGTTCCAAGCTATCTTGATCTTGACGATATACTTTAATCTTCTCTTTAAAAATTTGATAATCAGTTTTATGCTGATCAATTTTTTCTTCCAAATCATGGATAGTCTGATTATTTTTGACTACGTGTGTTACAGTATAATTCCCCACAAAGATAATGGAGACTAGGAAATAGCCTACCACCACAATGTACTTCCAGTTCTCGTACATCTGAAGAATCTTTTGCCAAATTTTTTTCATGCTACACACAATCTGTTCAAGAAGAATAAAAAGAAAAGGGTGGACTATATTGTATAGCCCACCCCATATAATATAGTCGTTTAAGCTTCTACGCTACGAGCTTCTACTTCACGATTGATTTTCTTAATCATACCTTGAAGTACTTTTCCAGGGCCACATTCAACAAATTCAGTTGCTCCATCAGCAATCATCTTTTCTACTGATTGAGTCCAACGTACTGATGCAGTCAATTGAGCTACCAAGTTAGCTTTGATTTCAGCAGGATCAGTATGTGGTTGAGCATCTACATTCTGATATACTGGACATTTAGGAGTGGCAATATTTGTTGCCTCAATAGCTTTGGCTAGTTCTTCGCGTGCTGGTTCCATAAATGGAGAGTGGAATGCTCCACCAACCTTCAAAGGCAATGCACGTTTAGCGCCAGCTTCCTTCATCAATTCACAGGCCTTTTCGATACCAGGAACAGATCCAGAGATAACGACTTGACCTGGGCAGTTGAAGTTGGCCGCTACAACGACTTCTCCTTCTACTGATGCGCAGATTTCTTCTACCTTTTCATCTGGAAGCGCAATGATAGCAGCCATAGTAGATGGCTCTATTTCGCAAGCTTTTTGCATAGCCATAGCACGTGCATATACAAGGCGTACGCCATCTTCAAAGCTCAAAGCACCAGCTGCTACAAGAGCAGAGAATTCACCTAGTGAGTGACCAGCGGTCATATCAGGATTGAATTCTTCATTGCTACACAATGCAGAAATAACAGAGTGAAGGAATACTGCAGGTTGAGTCACTTTTGTCTGACGGAGTTCTTCATCTGTACCATCAAACATGATATCTGTGATGCGATAACCAAGAATTTCGTTGGCTTTCTCAAATAGTTCTTTAGCTTGAGCTGATTGCTCGTATAGGTCTTTACCCATGCCCACAAATTGAGCACCTTGACCTGGAAAAACGAATGCTTTCATATTCTTTTGTCCTTAAATAAATTTAAATGCTGGGGCAAAAATACGATTTATTAGGAAGATAAGAAAAAAAATGCCCGTTTATTTGTTCTTGTATAGTATAAATCTTGCCCATTCATAGGAGATAGTGTATGAATGACGTTATATAAAGGAATAAGTATGAAATATGCGTTTTACCTTATTGTATTTTATACTGCATGAGTGATGGTGCTTTGTGTCTTTTTGAAGATAAGAAAAGTGCTGATAATCAGGTTGTATTTGTGTTTTTGTCGTCTGCTGTAATGATTTGGAAGGTATTCCTTTTTTCTCTATATTTGTCCATGTAAGCATCAGAAAACATCGTACGATGGATACGATTTGTCTTTTGATTGCTTGTTAACCTTAGTCACCTACCATAAAAAGAGACCGTATGGAATCTAATACCAAACCCATAGCTCATAACCATATTAGTGTCGATTGTGTAGTCATCGGATTTGATGGCACCCAACTGCAAGTCTTGCTTATCAAACGCAATACCCAGGAACTTCATGACATGAAATTGCCAGGATCTTTGATCTATCAAGATGAAGATTTGGATGAGGCTGCACACCGTACCTTAGATACATTGGCAGGGGTACAGATAGACAACCTGAGTCAGTTCAAAACATATGGTTCGCACAACCGTACGAAAAATTCATTAGATACCCATTGGTTACAGCAAGCTTGGCATCAGCATATTGAACGCATTGTGACTATTGCATATTTTAGTACTGTGCGTCAATTACCACGTATCTCTTCTCAGTTTGAGGCTACATGGGTACCATTGAACAACATTCAAGAGCTAGCTTTTGATCATAATACGATTATTTTAGATGCATTAGAGCACATGCGTATGTTGGCCATAACGACTCCAAGTTTACTGTTTAATATGCTCCCCCGTAAATTCACTATTTTACAATTACGTACATTGTTCAGTTTGGTCCAAAATAGAGAACTTGATGTGCGCAACTTCCATAAGAAATTGAAACAGATGCCTTATGTGGTTTCCACAGAAGAGTATCAAAAAAGTGTATCCCACCGGGCTGCTAGATACTACCGTTTCGATCGCAAAATCTATAACAAAGTATATGGTGTACGTGCCATGAAATAAATGTGTACTTCTCAATACAAAAACCGATTATTCAATACTTCAAAATATTTACTCATCAACTATGTATTTACTAGGATATGACGTCGGCAGTTCATCTGTCAAAGCGAGTATAGTCGATGCTCAAACAGGAGCATGTGTAGCTTCGGCCTTCTACCCAAAACAAGAGGCGCCCATTATTGCTCATCATGCAGGATGGGCCGAACAGGATCCAAACATGTGGTGGAATTCATTGAAAGAAGCCACCCAAGATGTGATGACAACCAGCACCATCCAAGCGGCCGATATTAAAGCCATTGGTATTTCGTATCAGATGCATGGGCTTGTCTGTGTCGATAAAAAACAGCAAGCACTTCGTCCAGCCATTATCTGGTGTGATTCCCGTGCTGTACCTTATGGAGAGCGTGCATTTCAAGAGCTAGGAGCCGATTTTTGCATGAGCCATTTGCTCAATTCACCTGGTAACTTCACAGCAGCCAAGTTGGCCTGGGTCAAAGAAAATGAACCCGATATTTTTGAGCAAATAGATAAGATCATGCTTCCTGGCGATTATATCGCTATGCGCCTTACAGGTGAAGCATGTACAACAGCTTCAGGACTTTCTGAAGGTATGTTTTGGGATTTTCAAAAGAATGCTCCATGTGTTGAGCTGTTGGAGTATTATGGTTTCTCTTCAGATCTCCTCCCTACAGTCAAACCGACATTCTCTGTACAAGGAGAAATGACCCAAGCCATCGCGCAAGAATTAGGACTTGTTGCAGGTATCCCAGTGACTTATCGTGCAGGCGATCAACCCAACAATGCTTTATCACTCAATGTTTTCGAACCAGGTGAAATTGCATCAACTGCTGGAACATCGGGGGTAGTCTATGGAGTAAACGGTATGGTTAAGGCCGATCCGCAAAGCCGTGTGAATAACTTTGCCCACGTCAATCATACAGTTGATCAAACACGCTTAGGAGTTTTATTGTGCATCAATGGAACGGGTATTCTCAATGCATGGGCCAAGCGCAATCTAGCCCCAAGTCAGTGTACCTATCCTGCTATGAACGAATTGGCGATGCAAGCACCTATTGGTGCCTCTGGGTTATCGGTATTGCCATTCGGGAATGGTGCAGAGCGCATGTTGTGCAACCGTGAGATCGGAGCTAGTATGCATGGCATTCAGTTTTCGCAGCATACTCAAGCACATATGTTGCGTGCCGTACAAGAGGGCATTGTATTTTCCTTTGCTTACGGTATTGAAATTATGCAGTCTATCGGTATGGAAGTCAACCGCATCCATGCAGGACAAGCCAATATGTTTTTGAGTCCATTGTTTCGTACTACTTTAGCAGGTGTTACCGGGGCCACGATTTCATTGTTTGATACAGACGGATCAATAGGTGCAGCTCGTGGTGCAGGTATGGGTGTTGGTTTGTATACAGACCACCACGAAGCATTTGCTACTTTGCATTGCCTAGAAGAGATTCATCCAATTGCATCTGACCATGAGGCTTATCAAGAAGCCTATCAACGTTGGAAAACGCTTTTGGAAAACCAATTATAAACGAGATACATAACAACAACAATAATTTATTTAATAACACATACGATTATGACAAAGACTTATTTCCCAACAGTGGATAAGATTGCCTTTGAAGGCATTGAGAGCAAGAACCCAATGGCATTCCGTTATTACGATGCTGAGAAAGTAGTGATGGGTAAAAAAATGAAGGATTGGCTACGCTTCTCTATGGCATGGTGGCATACACTATGTGCCGAAGGTGCCGACCAATTTGGTGGCGGTACAATGACTTTCCCATGGAACGAAGGTGCATCTGCAGTGGAAATCGCTAAACATAAAATCGATGCTGGTTTTGAGTTTATGCACAAGGTGGGTATCGAATACTTCTGCTTCCATGATGTCGATTTAGTTTCTGAAGGAAATTCTATCGAAGAGTATGAAGCCAATTTGAAGGAAGTGGTCGCATATCTTAAGGAAAAGATGGCGGGTACTGGTATAAAACTTCTTTGGGGAACTGCCAATGTATTTAGTCATGCACGTTATATGAATGGTGCTGCTACAAATCCAGAGTTTGATGTCGTGGCTCGTGCTGCGGTACAGATTAAGAACGCTATTGATGCTACCATCGAGTTGGGTGGTGCAAACTATGTGTTCTGGGGTGGTCGTGAAGGGTATATGAGCCTATTGAATACAGACCAAAAACGTGAAAAAGAACACTTAGCACAGATCTTGACACTAGCTCGTGATTATGCACGTAGCAAAGGTTTTGAAGGTACATTCTTGATCGAGCCTAAACCAATGGAACCAACTAAGCACCAATACGATGTCGATACAGAAACTGTGATTGGTTTCTTGAAAACTCACGGTCTTGATGCCGACTTCAAAGTCAATATCGAAGTCAACCATGCTACACTAGCAGGGCATACTTTTGAGCACGAACTAGCAGTTGCTGTTGACAATGGAATGCTTGGATCTATTGATGCCAACCGTGGTGATTATCAAAATGGATGGGATACAGACCAATTCCCAATCGACAATTATGAGCTTACACAAGCCATGATACAAATCATCCGTAATGGTGGCTTGGGTACAGGTGGAACCAACTTCGATGCAAAAACTCGTCGCAATTCTACTGATCTAGAAGATATCTTTATTGCTCATATTGCAGGTATGGATGTTATGGCACGTGCATTAGAATCGGCTGCTGCTTTGATTGAACAATCTCCAATGCCACAAATGCTTTCAGATCGCTATGCTAGCTTTGACTCTGGTAAGGGGGCTGATTTTGAACATGGTAAGTTGAGCCTTGAAGAGTTGGTGGCATATTCAAAAGAAAAGGGTGAACCAGCTCAAGTCTCTGGTCGTCAAGAATTGTATGAAGCTATTTTGAACATGTATTGCTAAGCTACATACATCATTGACCTTTTTCTACTAATAATATAGTAACCGGTGTACTTGTTTCGATGAAATGAGTGCACCGGACTATCTCCTTAAAATCAAATACAAATGAATACATCTTCTCCTCAATCAGGTAGTTCTGGATACCTGTATATGATCACCTCTCTGGCCATTTTGGGTGGTCTGCTTTTCGGGTATGACACGGCAGTCATCTCAGGTGCAGAAAAAGCCCTACAAACCTTCTTTCATGGTGCAAAAGATTTTGAATATACATCTGGATGGCACGGCGTTACAGCATCTAGTGCATTGATCGGCTGTGTGATCGGTGGCTCTATTTCTGGTTTGCTAGCGGGACGTTTTGGACGTCGTAACTCTCTGCGTCTAGCAGCGTTGCTTTTCTTTTTGTCCGCATTGGGCAGTTTCAATCCCGAATTTTTATTCTTCAAACATGGTGAACCAACGATGTCTTTGTTGGTTGCCTTCAATTTATATCGCGTGTTAGGCGGTATCGGTGTGGGACTAGCCTCTGCTGTTTGTCCGATGTATATCGCCGAAATTGCGCCACCTCATATGCGTGGACGTTTGGTTTCTTGCAACCAGTTTGCCATTATCTTTGGTATGTTGGTGGTGTATTTTGTTAATTATCTGATTCGACATAGCTTATCAGGAGCCGACGCCATGGTGGCTATTGGTTGGCGCCGTATGTTCCTTAGTGAGGCATTTCCTGCTGGGCTCTTTGGCCTGCTTTTGTTTCTTGTACCCAAGACTCCACGTTATCTGATGTTGAATGGAGATGAGTCTACTGCCATGAATGTGTTGACACGCATCAATGGTTTTGAAATCGCTAAAAACACAATGAATAGTATCAAAGAAACGATGCATCAACGCCGTGAACCATTATTTCGTTATGGCATTATTGTGATTATCGTTGGTATATTATTGTCGGTGTTTCAACAAGCGGTTGGTATCAATGTCGTATTGTACTATGCACCACGTATCTTTGAAAAGATGGGCTCTACAGGCGATGTGTCCATGATTCAGACAGTCGTGATGGGTATAGTCAATATCATCTTCACCCTTGTGGCTATTTTCACTGTAGATAAGTGGGGACGTAAGCCATTGCTTATAGTAGGTAGTATCGGGATGTGTATCGGTATGGTATCTCTTGCTATTCTATCCTATATGAATATGATCGGTATGACTGCCTTGATTTTCATTATCATTTATACAGCAAGTTTCATGATGAGTTGGGGGCCAATCTGTTGGGTATTGATCTCAGAGATTTTCCCTAATACCATTCGTGGTCAGGCAGTGGCTGTTGCGGTGGCTGCTCAATGGATTTCAAACTTCATCGTATCGAGTACATTCCCATCATTATCTGAGTGGAATATCGGAGCAACCTATTTGATTTATGGTGGCTTCTCATTGCTCTCTGCAATCTTTGTGTGGCGCATGGTGCCTGAAACCAAAGGGAAAACTTTGGAAGATATGTCCAAATTGTGGCATAAGTAGTTGTTTACAAGAAGGATTTCGTAGTACATTGAGTGTGTGTTAGTATACTGTCCCTCATATATACGGAGTTTCCAACTTCAGGTGCTCGGACTATGCGTTCTGTATTGCAAGATCATAGCTCAATCCAATATAAATAGGTATATGACTAGTCCTGAATATGCGTTACAGTTATTTATTTAGTACATCTTCACACTGGTCTATACTTTAACCAGACATTTTATCAGGTCATAGGATTATCAAGTCTTATGACCTGGTTTTATTATTAGTACGATCTCTATTTTCATCGCAAGATATAGGAAATTCATTTAATCAACAAACTCTACACTATGCTTTTAGACAGCGTTGAGTAAGTTCTAATAGGAATCTTTCTTTGTTGATGCATCTCTTTTGGAGTGAGCATATGACAAGATAAATGCGGTCTAACATTATTATATATCGATACTTTGGGCTACTAGTCTTTGCATGTCTTTAAATTCTAGAGCAGAACTATCTCTTAAAAACTCCTGTTTTAAGACTCCATTTATGCGTTCTGCAACGGCATTTTCATAAGGGTCATAGGATTCTGTCATGGAACAAGTTATATGATACTTCTTAAGTTCACGTTGATAGGCAGGACAACAATATTGTATCCCTCTATCTGAGTGATGGATAAGCTGTTCCTGCTTGTACTCTCTGTACCTCACAGCCATCCTTAAAGCCTTAATTGGCTCTTGTGCTGTTAAGTCTTTAGAAAGATGATATCCTAATATCTTTTTAGAATAGGTATCAATAAATGATTAGCGCGTAATATCGCAAATAGTTTGTCACGACCTACATGAAGCTTGGAGAGTTCATCTTGTAACAAGTAGTACAGTTTACGCCCACCAACACGAGGCATGCGGTGACGGACACCGAGCACCATGTCGATAACTAGGCTCGCTATTTCTTGATGAGTGCGAACCAGCCAAAAAGAGCGATAATACGTCTGACGGCGGACACCGAACAACCGACAAAGAAAACTTATTGGTTTGCCTTTTTCTTTGCTGTACTCTTGGATTGCTCGGGGAATTGTTTTTTTTGCAAATCTAGGTCATGTTCGCGATCAATTATAGTTATCAACTTGTCAAGAACACCAGCTTTGTCCTCAGCTTTCTCTAGTTCGAATTCCAAGAAGTCATTTTGACGCTTAAGAACACGGACTTTCTCCTCTAATTCTTTTATTCGTTGAGTAGGTGTTTTTCTCATACCGATACCAGTTTTGTTATAATGGCCAAAGGTACTAAATTTTGACAACCAACGACGTAAAGTAGTCTCAGATTGTATGCCATATTTGCGACAAGCAGCACAAAAACCAATTTCACCACGTTCTATTCGGCTAATTTAAAAGACATTGGATAGTCTTTCATTGTACAGCGTACGTACTTTTTCGAGCTTGAATCTAACATAATTGAAACATATTGTGTAACACTATGTTAGGACGTGACACACTGTTGATTTGCTGTACATAGTAATTTGAGCGATAGATTTTTCTTTGATATTAGGATACTAGGTGGCTAATTTCGATCCAAATAATGATACATCTGGTTTAATCGTTGTAGATTGATGTAAATAAATTGTTGGAGGAGAGTGATTTTTAAGGTGTTCAATGTTGTTTAAAATTGGTGTAAAAAGTAGGTTTTTCATCTATTTATTTTATCCAAATCAAATAGAGTGTGTTAGTGAGTTATTTATCATTTCTATGTTGAAGTAACTTGTTTTGAAAGTTATTATATGCTAATATTTGCACAATGTGTATTTTTTGTCAACTTTATTTTTTTGTTATTTAATTGTAAGTGTTATGGATGTGTTAAAGTGCTTGTGGTTTATATAGTAGTTTAAATGGCTCTGAAATTGCCATGTTAAAGTTTTTGATGTGTTATTTTGTTAGTTGTAACCGTTTTAAAGGGTGCAATTGTTTCTGTAATGTACCATAATGATACATGATAACCTTCCATCTTTTTTTTCCAAATATTTGTATTGACAATAAGTTCGCATTTTATAGTTTGTAAAATGCGAATTATTTGCGAATTAATTTTGGTTTTTCATTGTGCCTAGTGAGTTATCTTTGTGCCTAGTTAGTGCATTGACTACTTATTATTATATAACTAAAAGATTTTAATTAATATTTTTATGAATATGAAAAGCGAATTGTTGTTGTTTACTTTATTTATTGGGAGTAGCTTATTTGTATCATGTGGTGATGATATACAAGAACCTGATGGAATTTCCACTATTATTAAAGATGGGTATAACGTAAGTGCTAAAGATGTTGATGAATCTATAACTGTAAGTTCAAAAGAAGTGCTTGCAAATTTTGTAAATAACGAATCAAACCAAACTCGTAGTGCAAACGATTTTAAGTCAGAAAGTGGTTTTATTTCTTTGTTGGATAAAATCTCTGCAGATGATGAAATTATGAAAGAATTTACCGAAGAAGAGCGGCAATTAGTACTTGATGAAGAGTTACGTTATTATGATGTATTAGGGTATGAGGATATTATACCTAATGAAAAATTTGCCGCATTGTTGAATTCAAAGGGTGAGATACAAGTGAGTGATTCAATATACAGAATTACACGATTTGGTTCATTCGCAACCAGCATTGAACATTCCAAAGAATTAGATAGAGTATGTGCTTTGATAGAAAGAGATTCTACACTGTTGGACAAGCAAAATATATCTAATATTTCTTCCAATGTATTATGGCTTGATTCTTTTACAGCACAAGATTGTATTTCTTTGATTGACAGAAATGTTGATGAACCGACGACTCGAACTGTATTGAGTGAAATACCTTGGAGTCACTTTCCTGCTTTTAAAATGGGACCAGAATCTTATTTAGGAAAATTGTTTGCAAAATGGTTTGGCTCGAATGATTATAAGTATCATAAGTTTATGAAAGGACGTCGTGTCAAAGGTAAATTGTATGACTACAATTATTTGTGTTATTATGAGAGTGGTGCTGTTGTTAAGATGCAGAAAAAGAGAGGAGGATGGCTGAAAAAATGGAATGGCTACAAAGATTGCACAGCGCAAGAGTTAGTCATTAATTATGATGATATAGAGTTTGAGTTAGATTATCATCTTCCTTATAATGAGATCATACCTGAGCTGAAATATTTGGATAGTCAAATTTTGCGTGTTAAACCATACAATTATCCTTCTGTTAAATTATGGACAATAAATAGTAATATATTTACTCGGGCTTTTGGTAAAAAAATTAGGTTTATTGATGCTTTTATTAATGATAATTTAGGATATAATGAGGCTAAAAAGGCACTTAAGCCATCATTACAGGCAGCTACAAAATTGCTACAAAAAAGTTTTAATAACCATGGAGAAGATGTGGTTGTTGGAGCTCGTATTACAACCCCAAGCAAAACTTATTTTTATCTTCCTAATGCTGATATTCATAGTTATAATCACAAAAGCTTGAGAAAAGTATTTAAACATTGTTTTTATTTTTTGATAACTATATCATCTAATGATTTTTCTGGTACTTTTTTAGAAAATATTTGCTCAGTAAGTAAGCATGCAGTACAGTCATCACTGACCAATGCTTTGCAACAACGAAAAAGCTTAACTATAGCAAAAATTAGTAAAGGTAAGGTGAAATTGGCTGGAAAGTATAATAATCAATGGGGAGGTATGACTATTGAAAAGTAATTTTTATTTTTGATTTAAAATGCTTACTTTTGTTCTCAAATAATATGAATATGATTAGATTAATTAAACGTATACTATTAGCGCTTTTATTTTGTACGCCAATATCTTTGTATGCACAGCAACAACATTTTACTTTTGAGTTGGGATTGAACCACCCTATCAATTTTGAAAACAGAAATATCTCAGAAGATGCTGCAGGCTTGTATGTGCAGTCTCATTGGAAATTAGATAATAGACCTCTTGTCTTTAATTTGATGCTTGTTTATAATCAGTACACGATAGCTAAGAAAGATGTTTTTGTTATACCAAATAATACAAGCGCTTCAGTCATTTTCTTTGATCGCTATTTTAAAAGTGCTGCTCTACGTTTAATCCCGTCTTTGAGATATGAGATTTTGCATAGAGATAAATTTGATTTGTATGGAGAAATAGGTGTTGGTGTATCTCATACTGACATAGAAGATGGTTTCTTTAAAGATAATACCCACTATTATGTGGCTACTATGCCGCGAGCGGGGGCTATACTATTTAACCATCTTAATGTGTCATTTGAATATTATTTATTTAATAAGAATTTGAATAGAGGTACTTTATCTATAGGGTATTTATTCTGATATAACAATGTATGAAACGATTTTGTAGCTTGTTTATTTGGGTCTGTTTGGG
>ERZ795048.1807-NODE-1807-length-18385-cov-14.568249_pt1 | contig 18385 bp, 22 predicted proteins | sample MGYA00375132_ERZ795048 | MGnify/ENA primary metagenome ERZ795048 (study PRJEB30177, sample SAMN05720225) | activated sludge metagenome | isolation source: Anaerobic digester | place: Hong Kong | collected 2014-12-17 ...
CCAGGTTGCCGTTCACCGCGGCCGCGAAGTCGGCTTGCAGGGGAATGCTGTCGCATACGCTGCCGCCGCCACCGACGACCACCTGGAGGCAGGTGGAGGTCCAGCAGGAGTCCTGTGTTCCCGTGTTCCAGTACCATGCATCAAGGCAAACGGGGTAGACCCCAGGCTGTTGATAGAAATGCTGGGTGGACATCCCGTATCCGAGCGCCCCGTCCCCGAACTGCCAGATGTAGCCATCGGCGTTGAGGTTCGTACTGCCTTGGAACACGATGATGTTGGAGCCCTGGTCGAACCAGGTGATCTGTGCGGAGAAGGTGGAGTCGCAGGGCATTCCCTGCCCGATCAGATCGACCAGTTGGCAGGAGGTCGCGAAGCAGGTGTCCTGGGTGAAGGGGTCCCAGGCCCAGACGGTGAGGCAGGCCTGGAAAAGGGTTGGTCCCGGGTACTGGTGGGTGATGATGGGTCCGAAGTCGGATGTTCCATCCCCGAACTCCCAGAAGTAGGTCCACTGGTTGTTGAAGGTGTTGGGCTGGAAGACCACGGTGTTCCCGCCCACCAGGCTGAAGGTGAAGGTGGAGTCCAGGTCATCGCAGGGGTTTGGCTGTGCCAGGGCAAGCGTCGGCAGGCCCAGGGCCAAGGCAATAAGTGTCCGGAGGATCATCGTTCGGGTGCTAGTCCTGAGCATGACGCGCAGAAAGCCCATTCGGCTGCCCGGAAAAGAAAAAACCCCGGACATGCCGGGGTTTCGCTCCTCAGGCTGGACTTGAACCAGCGACCCTCTGATTAACAGTCAGATGCTCTAACCAGCTGAGCTACTGAGGAAGGTTTCCTTGGAAGGGAGCGCAAAAGTACAGCACCCGACGGAATTGGACAATGGCGCGGCGGGCGGGCGAAGGGGTCCGGCCGGTTCCCCCATCTTTGCCGACCGCGGCCGTAAACCAGCGGTCACCGAACCCATGAAGCTGATCACTGTCGGAACCGTTGCGTTCGATCGCATTGAGACCCCCTTCGGCACTGCCGAGAAGGTGGTGGGGGGCGCTGCCACGTACATCTCCCTGGCCGCCTCGTTCTTCCTGGAGCGATCGGGAGTGGTGAGCGTGGTGGGGGGCGACTTTCCCCAGGAGGTGATGGATGACCTTCGTTCCCGGGGCATCGATCTGGAAGGACTGGAGGTGATGCCCGACAAGGAGAGCTTCTTCTGGGCCGGTCGGTACCACTACGACATGAACACGCGGGACACGCTGGAGACCCGCTTGAACGTGCTGCTGGACCTGGACCCGACGCTTCCGGCCGCGTATCGGGAAGCTCCGTATCTGATGTTGGGCAACCTGGACCCGGGCGTGCAGGCCAAGGTGCTGGACCAGATGGCCGAACCGCCCGCGTTGGTGGTGATGGACACCATGAACTTCTGGATGGACAGTGCCCTGGAGGCGTTGCACAAGGTGATCGGGCGCGTGGACATCCTGGCCATCAACGATGCCGAGGCACGACAGTTGAGCGGGGAGCACAGCCTGGTGAAGGCGGCCTCCAAGATCCTGGCGATGGGCCCGCGGCATTTGGTGGTCAAGAAGGGGGAACATGGCGCCCTGCTCTTCAGCGGGGACCGCGTTTTCTTTGCGCCCGCCCTGCCGCTGGAGGACATCGTGGACCCCACGGGTGCCGGGGACACCTTCGCCGGCGGCCTGATCGGCTACCTGGCCAGCACCGGCGACCACAGCTTCGAGAACCTCAAGCGGGCCATCATCGTGGGCAGCGCCATGGCCAGCTTCTGCTGCGAGCGCTTCGGGATCGAACGGCTACTGGAACTGGACCGGGCCAGCATCGATCGCAGGATCCGGGAGTTCGTGGACCTGGTCGATTTCGACATCCAGGTGGTGGACCAGTAGGACCGGCCCGGCATCAACCCTCCAACACCCGGAAGGTGCGCTCGCCGGAATCGTTGAACGGACCGGGCACAAGGGCCCCTTGGGCGTCGATCAACTCCAATCGGACGGTGTGCTCCCCGAGCCCCAAGCCTTCGATGAAATAGGGCGCCCAACGCGTGAGGATCACAGGGTGACCATCGATGGTGGCACGCACATGATGCCCACCCTCGCTCAGTCCGTCGTTCACCAGGAAAAAGTCCAGCAGGACCTTGCGACCATCCTCGCCAACGTAGTCCCCTTTCGGCCGGCTGTAGAACAAGGTGGGGTCGTTGTACAGGTCGAATTCGGGAACTCCGCCGTCGCCCTTCATCATGAACTCGGTGACCACAAAGGCACCGCCGTTCTTGACGCTTTCGTGATAGGAGCGGGACAAAAAGGCAAGGAGGACATTTCGCCCGGGCTTCACCGCCTCATCGAAGGAGGCTTCGTACTTGGCCAGATAGGGGGCATTGTTCAGGATGAAGTGGATGTGCTGGCCATCCGGGGAGTTGGCACAGCCCCGTTCCCCGGCATCCGGGGTCTGACCTTTCAGGGTGAACCCGGTCACGTTGAAGTCGAACCGTGCGGTCAGGTCCTCCTGGTCCGGCCTCACTTGCAGGCCCAGGCTGGCCTCATCAAAACCGGCGCCCGGCATGGCCACGGTGACCGTGAACGGAGCATTCTCGGGAAGGATGACCGCCCCATCGCCTGAACGGGTCGTCGAGGAATGGTCCCCGACCTGTGCCGCACCGGGGTTCTCCGGACGGGTACCGGGATCATCTTCATGCGCACCATCGTTGGTGCCACATGCCGTGGCGCAGGCCAGCAGGGCCATTGCAGGAAGGAGAGCGGGGCGGTCGAAAAGGAGATCGTACATGGTCATCGTGCTTCGAACGTGATCAGGAGGTGTCCCTTCTCCACGGCGGTTCCCGTGGCTACGTTGAGGGCCTTGACCCGTGCATCGCCGGGAGCCTTGATCACATTCTCCATTTTCATGGCCTCCAGCACGATCACGGGATCGCCTTTCGCCACTTCCTGCCCGGGTTCCACGAGCAGGTTCAACACCATGCCCGGCATCGGAGCCTTCAGCTCCGGAACCACTGCTCCGGCCCCGGCACCGATGCCAAGTGTGGCCATCAGGCGGTCACGCTCGTCCTGGACCTCCACGGAATACAGGCGGGGTCCGATACGCACACGGACATGCCCGTCTTCACCGTCCTTGATCACCTGAACATGATGGTTCCCTCCCGGGGTCCTGACCCGGAAGGTGGAACTGCCCGTACGCTCGGCATCGGATCCGGGTCCGTCCTTGGGGCGCCAGGGGCCGTCCGGAGCGGACCGCTCAAGTTCGAGCGGGTCCGTGGCCCCGTTCACGGTGGCGAAGAGTTTGCGGGCCATGTGGCACGAAGATAGGCATGGATCATCCGGCGCTTCCGTCCTCGTACCCGCTGTCCGCCGGGAGGTCGGGCTGCTGGCCGGCCGCCACGGCCAACTGGTCACAGAGTTCGTTCTGCGGATGCCCGGCATGCCCCTTGATCCACCGGAAACGGACCTGGTGCTGACGGTAGACCTGCAGGAACCGCCTCCAGAGGTCCGGGTTCTTCTTGTTCTTGAACCCCTTTTTCTCCCAACCGAACAGCCAGCCTTTCTCCACGGCATCCACCACGTACTTGCTGTCGCTCACCACGAGCACCTCCATGCCCGGGCGCTTCAGGGCCTCCAGGCCTGCGATCACCGCCAGCAGCTCCATCCGGTTGTTGGTGGTCCGGCGGAATCCGCCCCAGAGCTCCTTGCGATGCCTGCCGCTTTCCAGCACGACGCCGTACCCGCCGGGTCCGGGGTTCCCGCTGGCCGAGCCATCCGTGTGGATCACCACCTGTGCCATGGCCGCAAAGGAACGGTGGACGCGTCGTTCATGCCTTCGGCACACCCGTGGCACGGCCCGGGTGGTAGAGATCCCTGCTCAGGGGAACAGGTAGGTGATGTTCCCGGCGAACAGTTTCACGCTGATGGCGAGGAGGATGATGCCGAAGGCCTTGCGGAGCACGATGAGCCCGACACGCCCCAAAAGCCGTTCGATCCGTTCGGTGAGCAGCAGAACGACCACTACGACGAGCATGTTGAGCACGATGGCGGCCAGGATGTTGGGCCTTGCATACTCGGCACGGAGCGAGAGCACGGTGGTGATCGTGCCCGCGCCGGCGATCACCGGGAAGGCCAGCGGCACGATGCTGTAGACCTTCGGATCATCGCTGGGAAGGCCGGGAGCGGAAGTGTCCTCCTTGAAAAGGCGCACTCCCAGGACCATCTCCAGGGCCAGGAAGAACAGCACCAGCGAGCCAGCCACGGCAAAGGAGCGTACGTCCACCCCCACCACGCCCAGGATGGTCTCGCCCAGGTAGAGGAAGGTGACCATGATGGCCAGGCTGACCAGGGTGGCCCGGGCCGGGTAGATCCTGCCGGCCTTCTGACGCACCTGCAGGATCAAGGGGATCCCGCCTACCACGTCAATGACGGCGAAGAGCACGAGGAAGGCCTTACCGATCTGCTCCAGGTCGAACATGGGCCAAAGGTGCCATGCTGGTGATCACCGCCCGGCGAGTGCCTCGGCCAACTTTTCGACCACCTGTGGGTAATGGCGGTGCTCCAGCTCATGGATGCGGACGGCCAGACTGTCCGGCGTGTCGTCCGGCAGTACCGGGCACCGTGCCTGGAACAGGTGCTCGCCCTCGTCGTAGTGCTCGTTCACCAGATGTACGGTAATGCCGCTCTCCGGTTCCCCCGCGGCGAGCACCGCTTCATGCACATGCCGGCCGTACATGCCCTTGCCGCCGTGGGCAGGCAACAAGGCGGGATGGATGTTGACGATCCGGTCCGGGAATGCGCCCACGAGCGCCGATGGCACCAGCCTGAGGAACCCGGCCAGTACCACCAGCCCGATCCCCTGCCCGACGAGTTCCTGTTGCACCGTGCCATCACGGAGCTCCGTGCCGGAGAAGAGCAGGGAGGGCACGCCAAGGTCCCAGGCGCGTTGCAGCACACCCTCCCCGGGCCTGTCGCAACCGATCAATGCCACCCGCATGCGTGGGTGTTCGGCAAAGTGCCGGACCAGGCGCTCAGCGTTGGTCCCACTACCGGATGCGAGCACCGCGATGCGTAGCATGGTGCGAAGGTCCGCCATTCCCGCGGATCCCGGACGGGGAGTGCCGAGGTCTTTCGGCGCGCTCGTACCTTCCGGCCATGAGCACCCTACGCACCGTGGCCTTGGAACGGGAGCAATTGCCGGACGCCGAGATGCTGGCCCGGGCCCGGGCCTTCCACGAGCTGATGGACCGCCGCCGCTCGGTGCGGGAGTTCAGTGACCGGCCCGTGCCCAAGGCCCTGATCGACGAGTTGGTGCGCACGGCGTCCACGGCGCCGTCGGGTGCGCACAAGCAACCCTGGACCTTCTGTGCGGTGAACGACGCGGAGTTGAAGCGCAGGATCCGGGAGGCGGCCGAGGAGGAGGAGCGGCGCAATTATGGCGGGCGCATGAGCGAGGCCTGGCTGCGCGATCTGGAGCCCCTCGGGACGGATGCGGACAAGCCGTTCCTGGAAACGGCCCCCTGGCTGGTGGTCGTGTTCAAGCGCGCCTACGAGGAAGGGCCGGAAGGGGAGAAGCGCAACAACTACTACGTGACCGAATCCGTGGGCCTGGCCACCGGCCTGTTCCTGACGGCGGCCCATCAGGCCGGCCTGGCCACCCTGACCCACACCCCCAGCCCGATGAACTTCCTGGCCGAGCTGCTGGAGCGACCGGCCAACGAGCGGGCATTCCTGCTCATCCCGGTGGGCCATCCGGCGGAGGAATGCCGGGTGCCTGACCTGCGGCGCAAACCCCTGGACCAGGTCCTGGTCCACTATGGCCCGGGATCTTGACGCGACAAGTCGAAAAAACCTTTCCTTTGCAGCCTGTTCAACCAACACAGCACGGACATGTCGGACATCAAGTCAAGGGTCATCGCGATCATCGTGGACAAGCTCGGCGTAGACCAGGGCGAAGTGACCACGGAAGCGAGCTTCACCAACGACCTTGGCGCTGACAGCCTCGATACCGTCGAGCTCATCATGGAGTTCGAGAAGGAGTTCAACATCGCCATCCCCGACGATCAGGCCGAGAAGATCCAGACCGTGGGTCAGGCCGTCGATTACGTGGAGCAGAACGCCAAGTAACACCCGGGCAGCCGCATGGAGCTCAGACGTGTGGTCGTCACCGGTCTGGGCGCGCTCACGCCTGTCGGCAACACCCTCCAGGAGTACTGGGACGGGTTGGTGAGCGGCCGCAGCGGAGCTGTGCCCATCACCAAGTTCGACGCGGAGAAGTTCAAGACGCGCTTCGCCTGCGAGGTGAAGGGGTTCGACCCCACGGCGTTCATCGACCGGAAGGAGGCCCGCAAGATGGACCCCTTCTCCCAGTATGCCGTGGTGACGGCCGATGAGGCCATTCGCGACAGCGGATTGGAGCTGGAGAAGGAGGACCGGGACCAGATCGGGGTGATCTGGGGCTCCGGGATCGGCGGGTTGCAGACCTTCCAGGACGAGTGCTTCAACTTCGCCAAGGGCGACGGCACCCCGCGGTTCAATCCCTTCTTCATCCCCAAGATGATCGCCGACAGCGCGTCGGGGCTCATCAGCATGCGCCACGGTCTGCGCGGCCCCTCCTATGTCACGGTCTCGGCGTGCGCCTCGAGCAACAACTCGATGATCGACGCCTTCAACTACATCCGGCTGGGCATGTGCACGGCGGTGGTGACCGGCGGCAGCGAGGCGGCGATCAATGAGGCCGGAGTGGGCGGGTTCAATGCGCTGCACGCCATGAGCACGCGCAACGACGACCCGGCCACGGCATCGCGACCCTATGATCTCGACCGGGACGGGTTCGTGCTGGGCGAAGGGGGGGCGGCCATCATCCTGGAGGACTTGGAACATGCCCGGGCCCGCGGCGCCCGCATCTACTGCGAGGTGATCGGCGGGGGCATGAGCAGCGATGCCTACCACATCACGGCCCCACATCCCGAAGGGGAGGGAGCCTTCCTGTGCATGCGCAACGCGCTGAAGGACGCGGGGGTCGGTCCGGAGGAGATCGACTACATCAACACCCACGGCACCTCCACGCCCATTGGCGACCCACAGGAGGTGAAGGCCATCCAGCGTCTTTTCGGGGAGCATGCCTACGGGCTGAACATCAGCTCCACCAAGAGCATGACCGGACACCTGCTGGGTGCCGCCGGAGCCATTGAGGCGGTGGCGAGCATCATGGCCGTGCATCATGACACGGTGCCGCCGACGATCAACCACTTCACGGACGATCCGGAGATCGACCCGAAGCTGAACTTCACCTTCAACAGCGCCCAGAAGCGCACGGTGAACGCGGCCCTGAGCAACACCTTCGGGTTCGGGGGCCACAACACCTCGGTGATCTTCCGCAAGCTGCGCTGATCCACCCGTGATCCGCTCCCTGTTCATTCGTCCCGGCACCCCGGAGGAACGCAAGGTCCGGGCCTGGTGCCGAAAGACCCTGCACCTGACCCCGGGCGACCTGCCCCTTTACCGCCAGGCCCTGCGCCACAGCAGCGCCATTCCCGAGGATCGGCCGGACCTTCCGGACAACGAGCGCCTGGAGTTCCTGGGCGATTCGGTGCTGGACACCATCATCGGAGACCTGCTCTTCCGCACCTATCCCGACCAGGGGGAGGGCTTCCTGACCCGCATGCGCAGCAAGCTGGTGAGCCGCCAGCAGCTGAACGCGGTGGCCCAGCGGATCCAGATCGAGGAGGTGATGGAGAGCAATGTGGTGCGCGGGCATGAGACCAGCGTGCCGGGGAACGCCTTCGAGGCCTTGATCGGCGCGCTCTTCCTGGACAAGGGCTTCAGGCGCACCCAGAAGGCCGTGGTGGGCCTGCTCTCCACGCATTTCGACCTCAAGGCCATTGAACTGGAGGACCGTGACAGCAAGAGCAAGCTGTTGGAGTGGGGCCAGAAGAAGAAGAAGAAGGTGGAGTTCCGCGTACATGAGGAGCGTGCGGGAAAAGGCCGCGGCAAGCAGTACGTGGCGGAGGTCCTGGTGGAAGGGCGGTTGAGCGGCACCGGGCGCGGACCCAGCAAGAAGAAGGCGGAGCAGGAGGCCGCGGAGAGGGCCATCGCGCGCCGGAAACGGCGGTCCCGCGGGGGCAAGGGCCGAGGAGGCAAGGGGCGACCCTCCCCGGAGACCTCCGGCGGAACGCAGTCCTGATCTTCACGATCCCGCGTGCACGACATGGCGGGGCCATCGGTGCCCGGATCGGGGCGTGGCTACCTTTGGGCCTCCTGCACGGAACCCGCATGGCACGCCTCAAACTGGAGCTGGAACCCGATCCCGAGGTCGTCGTCATCGGCATCAGCTGCCACGAACAGGATTACCGCCTTTGCTGGGCGTTGAACCGACACCTGGGACTGACGCTGACCCGCCGCCGCACCGGCCTCCACGACGCCGAGGATGGCACCGGGCTGCACGCCGCCTACGACCACATGGCCGGACCGGACCACATCAGCCATACGGTGGTGGACAATCACGGGACCAGTGGGTCACTGATCCGGGAGCACCGGGAAGCGGACTATTTCCTGGTGGTGGACCGGGAGATGGCCGAGGCCGATGAGAGGCTGCTGGAGCGCGTGCGGGGAACGGATTTCGTGCTTGCCGCGTTCCTGTTGGATTTCGGCACCCTCAAGGCCGGGCACAAACTGCTCGGTTGAACCCCATGACCGACCCCAAGACCAAGATCGTCGCCACCATCGGACCCGCCTCCGCACCCCGCGAAGTGCTGCGTGAGATGCTGGTCCATGGCCTCGATGTATGCCGCCTCAACTTCAGTCACGGCAGCTACGATTTCTACCGGGAGGTGATCGCCACCATCCGGGAGCTCGACGATGAGCTCGGCCTCACCACGGCCGTATTGGCCGACCTGCAGGGTCCCAAGCTGCGGGTGGGCGAGATCGAGGGCGGGTCGATCGACCTGCCTGACGGGAGCGAACTGATCTTCACCACGGACCAGCTGCCCGGCGTACCGGGCCGCGTGAGCATGTCCTATGCGCAGTTCCCCAGGGACGTGAAGCCCGGGGAGCAGGTCCTGCTGGACGATGGCAAACTGCGTCTGGAGGTGCTGGCCACCGATGGGGAGAAGGAGGTGCGCACGCGTGTGCTGCATGGCGGCAAGCTCAGCTCGAACAAGGGCGTGAACCTGCCCAACACCCGGATCAGCCTGCCCTGTCTCACGGAGAAGGACCGGCGCGACCTGGAGTTCGCCCTGGAGCAGGATGTGGACTGGGTGGGCCTGAGCTTCGTCCGGAACCCGGACGACATCGAGGAGCTGAAGGCGCTGATCCGGGAGCTGAACGGCCATGCCCGGGTCATCGCCAAGATCGAGAAGCCCGAGGCCCTGGCGCACATCGACGCGATCATCGACGCCACCGACGCCCTGATGGTGGCACGCGGGGACCTGGGGGTGGAGATCCCCATGGAGCAGGTGCCCCTGGTGCAGAAGGACATCATCCGTCGCAGCCTGGCCAAGCACCGGCCCGTGATCGTGGCCACTCAGATGATGGAGAGCATGATCACCAACATCACCCCGACCCGGGCCGAGGTGAACGATGTGGCCAACGCCGTGCTGGACCATGCCGATGCCGTGATGCTGAGCGCCGAGACCAGTGTGGGCAAATTCCCGGTGGAGGTGGTGAAGGCCATGAACAAGATCCTGCTGGAGATGGAGAAGAGCGAGGACATGTACAACGTGCCCCAGCCCTCCCTTGGCCGGGGCGACCGCATGGTCTCCGACGCCATCTGCATGGCCAGTGTGCGCATGGCCGCGGCCATCGACATCAAGGCCATCGTGACCATGACCCACAGTGGTTACACGGGCTTCAAGATCAGCAGCATGCGCCCGAAGGCGCACATCTTCGCCTTCACCAGCAACCGCCGGATCCTGAGCATGTTGAACCTGGTCTGGGGTGTCCGCGGTCAGTACTATGACAAGACCGTGAGCACGGACCACACCATCTCCGACATCAAGCACCAGCTCCGCAAGCGGAAGTTCGTGCAGAAGGGCGATCTGGTGGTCAACATCGCAAGCATGCCCATCGCGGAGCAGGGCATGGCCAACATGCTGAAGCTCAGCGAGGTCTGAGCGTCATCATGGCCCTTGCTGCAAGGCGGGTACCTTGGCACCAATGGACGAGCAGGCGTGGGACCGTGTAGCGGAGCATTTTGACGAGGCCATCCTGGACGTGCCCGGAACCGATCGCCGGGGACTGATCGCCGCCGTGCTTGACCGGCTCGCCGGCACCGAACGCACGGTGGCCGACATCGGCTGCGGCGTGGGCCGGGCCCTGCACCTGCTTACGCCCAGGTTCGGCAGGGTGTACGCCACCGACCTGAGCCGAGAATGCCTGGCCATTGCCGAGAAGGAACACGCCGGATCCGGGCAGGTGCAGTACATCCATGCCGACCTGACACGCACCCATGGCCTTCCGGAACAGGTCGATGTGGCGGTCTGCATCAACACGCTCCTTCACGCCTCCCTGGAGAAGCGCGAGGCCATGTGGCAGAACCTCTGCGATGCCGTGAAGCCAGGAGGCCACCTGCTGGTCGTGGTCCCCTCCCTGGAAAGTGCGCTGTACGCCAGTCACCGCCTGGTGCGCCTCAACCGGCGAAGCGGCCACTCGCCCCGCGATGCCCAGCGAAAGGCCCGCAGGGCCATGTCCGACCTGGACCTTGGGATCGTGGTGGTGGACGGCGTGCCCACCAAGCACCACCTGAAAGAGGAGCTGCACGATGTGCTGAGGGCGAGGAGCATGCAGGTGCTCGAAACGCGGAAGCTGGAGTATCCCTGGCAGTTCGTGTTGCAGGATCCGCCCTCGGACATGGAACCGCCGGACCCGTGGAACTGGATGGTGGTCGCTGAGAAGAAGACCTAGGGCCAGGCGATCATCGTGTGCCCCGCACCAGCTTCCAATAGAAGCCCGGCCGCTTCAATTGCGCCCGCAGGTCGAGGTCGGTGAACATGCAGGCGATCGTGTCGGCCAGGGCCGGGTTCTTCGCGGCGCGGTCCACCACCAGGTCGAAGAGCCAGGCCTGGTCCGCCAGTCGTTGTAGCCGGGTGCTGATGGAAAGTTCCTGCCCAAGCCGTTTCCAAACCCGTGCATCGTAGGCCTTGGCAGCCATTGCCGAAAGGTCGTTGCGGGCCAGCATGTCCGCTGCCACATCGGCGGCGTGCACACCGCTGATCATGGCATGGCTGATGCCCTCGCCGGTGAAGGGGTCGATCAGGTGGGCGGCATCGCCGATGAGGAGGTAACCCTCGCCGCTGATCGACCGGCGCCTGCTGCCCAGCGGCAGGCCCATGCCCTGAACGGACCCCACCGGAACGGCATCCACGAAACGTTCCCGCAAGGTGGCGTGTTCCCGCAGCAGGCGGAGCAGTTCGGCCTTCAGGTCCAGCCTGCGCCGTTTCACCATGTCACTGCGCAACCCCAGTCCGACGTTGGCATGCCCATCGGGCAGGGGGAACACCCAGAGGTATCCGGGCAGCAGTTCCTTCAGGAAGTGCAGCTCGATGAAGCCGTCCGGGTCCAGCCCCTTCACGCCCGAGAAATAGGCCCGTACACCCGCCGCATGGTGGCGGGGTTCCATGGGCAGGCGGGCCACATGCCGGGAGAACGTGCTGTTCGCGCCACTGGCATCCAGGATCATGCGGCAGTCCAACTCCGTCCTCGCGCCGTCCGGACCGGACAGGGTGATGTGCCAGCCCCCTGATGTGCGGTCGAAGGCCTTGGCCGTACGACCTTCCATCACGTCCACCTGACCACCGTGCTTCACGGCTTGGAACAGCAGGTCGTCGAAGTGAACGCGGGGCAGGATGGCGCCGGGCGCTTCACCCTCGCCCGTGTGCCGGCTGAAGGGAACCCTCAAGGACGCTCCGCCGGGAGCCACGAACGTGACCCCCCAGCTGGCCTGGACATGGGCGTCCCCGTTGACCCGTTCCGCCAGGGCGGGGTCCAGCCGTTCGAGGGTGCGCATCACCTTGCCGCTCAGGGCATCCCCGCAGACCTTGTCGCGGGGGAAGACCGCTTTTTCCACCAGGGTGGTGCGCACCCCATGGCGGGCCAGTTGAAGGGCGGCCGCCGAGCCTCCGGGGCCTCCGCCCAGGATGCAGACGTCCGTGCCGCCCGATGCGGTCATCTAGTTGCGGAAGGAACCGTCGCTAAACTGGGCCAAGAAGCGGACATCGTTCTCCCAGTACTGGCGCAGGTCGGGCACCCGGTAGATCAGCTGGGCGATGCGTTCCACGCCCATGCCGAAGGCGAACCCACTGTACACCTCGGGATCGATGCCGCAGTTGGCCAGCACGGCCGGGTCCACCATGCCGCACCCCATGATCTCCACCCAGCCGCTCTGCTTGCACACCGCGCAACCATCGCCGCCACAGATCGTGCAGCTCATGTCCACCTCTGCGCTCGGTTCGGTGAAGGGGAAGTAGCTGGGTCGTAGCCGGATGGCCACCTCGGGGCCGAAGAGGCTCTTGGCGAAATGGTCCAGGGTGCCCTTCAGTTCTGCGAAGCTCACGCCCTTGTCCACATAGAGGCCTTCCACCTGATGGAACATGCAATGGGCGCGGGCGCTGATGGCCTCGTTGCGGTACACCCGCCCCGGGCTGATGGTCCGGATCGGGGGCTCCTGGTGCTCCATCACACGCACCTGCACGCTGCTGGTATGGGTGCGCAGGGCGAGTCCTTCGGGGCTTTCCACGAAGAAGGTGTCCTGCATGTCCCGGGCGGGATGCTCGGGGGGGAAGTTCAGCGCTCCGAAGTTGTGGTGGTCATCCTCGACCTCGGGCCCCTGGCTCACGGTATAGCCAAGGCGTTCGAACACCCGCACGATCCGCTGCCGGACCAGGGTGATGGGGTGCAGGCCTCCGGTCTGCTCGGTGGCCACCGGGCGCGTGGGGTCGCCTTGCTGAACGGGGGCGGCACCCTGTCGGGTGGTCCTCGCCTTCATCTCCTCCCAACGGGCCTGCGCGGCCTGCTTCAGCTCGTTCATGCGCCGGCCCAGGGCCTTCTTGTCCTCGGCGGACATCTCCTTGAAGGCGTCGAACAGCGCGGTGACGGCCCCTTTGCGGCCGAGCATGGCCACGCGGAAGCGCTCCACTTCATCCTCGGTGGCGGCGGCCGCTTGGGCCACTTCCGCCTCCAGCTCGGCGATGCGGTCGGCCAGGCTCATTCCAGCACGCGCATGAACATGCGGACATCGCTCACCGGCCGGTCGCGTCCATCCCGCTGCACGGCGGCGATGCGGTCGATCACGTCCAGGCCTTCGACCACCTCGCCGAAGACCGTGTAGGAACCGTCCAGATGAGGAGCCCCGCCCTCGGTGGCATAGGTCTTCTTCTGTTCCTCGGAATAGGTCACCGGCGTGCCATGGCGGGAGGCACGTTGGGCCACCATGTCCAATTCGTTCGGTTGGAAGGGCTTGCCCTGCACCAGGTAGAACTGGCTGCCGCTGCTGCGCTTCTCGGGATTCACCTGGTCCCCTTGCCTGGCCGCGGCGAGTGCACCCTTGGTATGCACGAGCCCTGGAACGATCTCGGCAGGGACCGTGTATCCGGGGCCGCCATTGCCCAGCATCTGACCGGGTGCGGCGCTCCTGCTCTCCGGGTCGCCGCCCTGGACCATGAACCCCGGGATCACCCGGTGGAAGAGCAGACTGTCGTAGAACCCTTCCTGCACGAGCTTCAGGAAGTTGTCACGGTGCTCGGGCGTCTCGTTGTACAAGGCCACCACCATGCGGCCCATGTCGGTGCGGACCTCCACCAGGCGCCTTTTCTCCGATTGGGCGGACACGGCAAGGGTCAGGCAAAGGGTCCCAAGAACGGCGATCGATCGAAAAGCCCTGGATGGGTGCATTGTTGCGCGCAACATTACCTTTGAAGTTCGCGTACCCCGTGGGGAAGCGCCCCAAAAGTAACCCAATGGCCCCTTCGATCCTGCGTACTTCACTGCTCCTGCTGCTTGCCGTGGTCGTTCTTTCCGGTTGCAACAAGGAGAAGGACACGATCGCCCGCATCACCATCGTGAAGGAGAACGGGCAGCCCGTCACCGAGGCCTATGTGAAGCTTTATGCCAATCCCGCGTTCCCGTTGGGAGATGCCACGCGGCTCACGCAGGAGAAGCTCACGGATTCCCGGGGGATGGCGGAGTTCGACTACAGTGGCTTCTATGAGCAGGGCCAGGCCGGCTTTGCCGTGCTGGACATCGTGAGCTTCAAGGACAGCATGGTGGGGGAGGGGATCATCAAGATCCTCGAAGAGGAGGTCAATGAGGAGACCGTGACGCTGATCCCGGTCACTCCCTGATCAGTCCTCCCGCTCGAAGTATTCCAACACGGCCTCCTGCATGAGGCGCTCCTGCTCCTTCGCGTTCAGTGGAGGGAGTTCCTTGGTGCGCTCGAAGTGGGGCCAACCGTCGGCATCGCGCCCCAACTCCCTGTAGTAGCCGTAGGGCAGCAGGAGGACACAGATGCCGATGTGCATCAGCTCCACCTTCTCGTCCTTCTTGAAATCGCGGGCGTGCTGCCCCAGCTCCTGCACGCCGATCAGGAAGATCAGCGCGTTCAGGTCCACCGGACCGCCGAAGCGCTGCTCCATCAGCTTCAGCAGGTCGCGCCACCGTTTTTGGAACTGCAGGTCCATGAGGGGTGCAAAGGTCCGTCATCCGGCCCCTCGTTCGTACCGGGACCGACCCGATGCTTTGCCGGGTTTGCGCATTTTTAGCGCATGAACTGGATCGACTGGGTGTTGCTGGCGGCGATCGCCCTTGCCGCGTTCAAGGGGTGGTCCCGGGGCTTCATCGTGGAGGTGGGATCCCTGGTGGCGCTGGTGGCCGGTGTCTGGGCGGGCATCCACTTGAGCGATCAGGTGGTGGATTGGCTCGGGCTCGGTGTACGCAATGCCGTGGTGGCCTTTTTCATCACCTTCCTGATCGTGATCCTGGCCGTTCACCTGCTGGCCCGCTTCCTGACCACCGTGATCGATGTGGCCCAGCTGGGACTGCCGAACAAGGCCGCCGGGGTCCTGTTCGGTGCCTTGCGCTCGGTCTTCATGCTCAGCATTCTGTTGAATTTGGTGGCCGGATACACGCGCGAGAGCTGGCCGGACCAGGATCAGGTCGAGGCCTCCAGGCTGCATGCTCCGGTCCGGTCCCTGGCGCCGATGGTGTTCCCGGACCTGGGAAGCACGAAATGGGTGGATCGTGCGATGGACTCCGTGCGTGACGAGGCGGATCGGGTGCTGGGCAACTAGTCCATGCTCCGCAGGAACACGTGGCGATGCCCGTAGGCGTTCAGGAACAGGCTGTCCCCGCGTAGTTCCCCGACCATGCCGTTGTCCAGTTCGATCCGGTCCCCTTTCCTGGCATAGCCCCTCCGGTCCATGATGTCGCTGCCGGGCATCAACAGGTCCACCTGGAGGCCTTCCAGAAAGGCGATCCTGTCCGCGTTCCCGCAACCTTCGCATCCGGGTCGAGGCTGGACGCTTCCGGTACCTTGAAAGGAGCTTCCTGCCAGGGACTGGGCACCGGCCATGGCCGGAAGCAGGATCAAGAGGGCCCAGCCGAGACGCATGTTGGCGACCGTTGGGACGCTCAGACCTTCTTCACGCGCACGGCGTTGAGGCCCTTGGGCCCCTGTTCCAGTTCGAAGGAGACCTTGTTGCCCTCGATGATCTCCTCCTCGCAACCCGTGATGTGCACGAAGTAGCGCTGCGGAGTGCCGATCTCGTTGATGAAGCCGAAGCCTTTCTGGTGGTCGAAGAAATCCACCACCCCGGTGTGCACCGGATCCTCGTCGCCCTCTTCCTTGGGCGGGATGCCGAGCACGATGTCCTCCGCATCGATCTCCTCGCGTTCCGCCGGATCGGGGGGAGTGTCCACGATGTTCCCGTACTCGTCCACGTAGGCGATCATGCTGTCCAGGTCCCCGCTGCCGGGGTTGGCCTTGCGTTCCTCCTTCTTGCGTTGCTTCTCTTCGCGCTTCTTCTCGCGCTTCTTCTCCCGTTCGCGTTTTCCGAAGGAGGTCTTGGATCGGCCCATGCGTGCTGTGTTCGGTCTTTGGACCCGGAAAGGTGTGACCGGGCCTGATTCGCGTGCGAAGGTACGGAAAGCCGTGAAGCCCAGCATCTTTCCGGCGCGTGGGTCGAGGCATACGGTTCACATGTCCTCATTTGGCGTTCCTGCGGGCCGTAGGTTTGCGCCCATGAACCTACGCGCCCTTCTGTTCTCGGTGGCCGGCCTGGCCTTGATCACCGCCCACGCCCAGGACTGGAACCCCGAGGTGTACCGCCTTGGCGAGAAGTACCCCGGCTACATCATCGATGCCGACGGGAAGAAGACCGAGGGCTACATCGAGCTCAAGGACCGTTACTCCATGCAGAACGACGTGGAGTTCTACACCGACAAGGACGACAAGAAGACCAAGCAGAAGCTGAAGTCGAAGGACCTGAAGGAGTACCAGGTGGCCGACAAGCTCTACCGCTGCATCAACTACTCGGGCGGGCTTTCCGGATCCGCGATCCGGGGCAACCTGGTGGTCGAGGATGGTTGCATCACCCAGTACGTGTGGTACAACAGGGCGGAGAACTACATGATCATGCAGCAGGGGGCCAACGAGAGCCACGAGGAGTTCATGGCGCGCATGTACCCCAGCGTGATGGTCTTCCACAAGGAGGGCGATGACAAGCCGCGCTCGGTGGACTACTTCGGATTGAAGTTCCCCCAGAAGATGAGCGAGTACGTGGCGGACAACGCGGACCTGGCCAGGAAGGTGGCCGACAAGGAAAAAGGCTACGGCATGCTGCGCATCCTGGAGATCGTGCAGGAGTACAACGCTTCCTGCACCCCGGGGCAGTGAGGGTCCTCGGTCTCGCGGGCCTTCTGGCCCTGGGTGTCGCACAGGCCCAGGAACCGGTCTACCGGTGGGGGCCGCCGGTCACCAACGACCATACCGAGCGGCGCATCGAGCGGCTGCTGGCGCTGGGTGATGACGGGTTCGTGCTCCTGCGCACGCTCACCGACGCCACCACGGTGAAGCACTACTGGCTGGAACGCTACTCCAAGGACCTGGCGCATGTGTCCACGGAGGAGGTCGAGTTCCATGGCGGTGTGATGGGCGACAGCCGCTTCCTGGACGCCATCGAGGTGGTGAACGGGCGGCTGGTCGCCTTCGTGACGCACTGGCACAAGGACAGCGGCAAACACACCTTGCTGATGCATGACCTCGCCCTGGACGGCACGCTGGGCGAGGGTCGGGAGTTGGACGTGATCGCGGCGGAGAAGATGGGCAACCGCGGTTTCTTCTCCACGGCCTTCAGCCCCGATGGCACCAAGCTGGCGGTGCTCGCCGACCTGCCCTACGAGAAGAACATGCAGGGCAGGGTGCGCCTCTCCTGCTTCGACCCTACAACGGGCGAACGCCTTTGGAACAAGGAGCAGGAGTTGGATTGGGGGTCGGAGAAGGCTCCGCGCCACGACCTTGTCGTGGATGACAAGGGGCGGGCCTACCTCTTCAAACAGACCTGGCAGAAACCGGTCTGGATGTACGCTCTGTACAGCACCAACGGCTCCGACTGGCTGGCACATCGGACCAAGCACCTGGACGGCAAGCAGGTGGAGGACCATCGGATGGCCATCGGGCCGGAAGGTCAGGCGTTCGTGTATGGACTGTACACCACTGAGCCTAGCAACTACGACAAGCGGGTGCATGGCAGCTGGTACGCCTTGTTCGGTCCGGATGGCTCCCTGGCGGTGGACCGTGCCGAGGGATGGCCCCGGCAGGTGGTGGCCATGCTCGGCAGCGAGCACCTCGCGAACAATGCCGACAAGGCCCATGTGAAGGACCTGCGGATCAAGGACGTGCTGGGCACACGACCGGGCAAGTCCTACGGTGATGGCAGGCTCCTTGTGCTCCTGGAGCAGGTGGAGGAGAAGAGCGACCCCGTGGCCGGCTCATCACCGATGCAGTACACCTATTCCTGGGTCTACGATGATGCGCTCGTCCTCAGCCTGGACGCGTCGAGCGGAGACCTGGACTGGTGGCGGCACATCGACAAGCATCAGGAGGTGCGCAGCAGCACCCCGGTGGACGAGTTCGGCAGTTACCTGCCTTACCTGAAGGAGGACCGCTTGTTCCTGTTCTGGAACAACACGGACCTGAGCGTGCCCTCCATCCCGCCCGCAGGCTGGACCGAACCGGACGGGACCAAGTACGTCAAGAAGAAGGCCTTCGACGAGAAGACCGCCCACGGTACGTTCCTCTACGTGATCGAGCCCGACGGCCACATCACGTACGGGGATCGGACGCATGGTCTGCCCCTGCTCCATCTGCATGAAGGCGCTGTGTTCGAGATGAGCCTGACGACGCC
>ERZ795048.1809-NODE-1809-length-18383-cov-10.667285_pt1 | contig 18383 bp, 14 predicted proteins | sample MGYA00375132_ERZ795048 | MGnify/ENA primary metagenome ERZ795048 (study PRJEB30177, sample SAMN05720225) | activated sludge metagenome | isolation source: Anaerobic digester | place: Hong Kong | collected 2014-12-17 ...
CGCTGGTCGAGCTACAGTGCCAATGCCCAAGGCGCCGTCGACGAAACGCTCTGCCCGCACGACGAATATCGCCGCCTGGGCGCGACGCGAGCGGAACGTCAGGCGGCTTATCGAGCGCTGTTTCGTCACCTACTTGATCCTGGCTTGGTTACGGATATCCGCGATGCGGTGAACCATGAATTGGTTGTCGGAACCAGTCGCTTCAAGGACGAGGTGGAGGCGATGACGAACCGTCGCACACGAATGGGGCAGCCGGGCCGCCCATCGAAGAAATCAAACGATCGGCAACATTAGCGAAAATTGTTCTCTGACCCGGTTTTGCGGTTTTGCGCGTTGTGTCGAATTTTCTGGCGGACAAGGTTTCCATCTTGGGGTGATAATCCACGCCTCGCGACCGCTCCGCACGACGGTGATCATGTTGCCGTTTTGGGCTGGAACGGGAAGCAGGCCGGGGACCCTCAACCGCATGCCGGCAAACGTGCTCAAGTGATCGACACGAACCTGGCGAAAACCGGAAACTGAGGCTATGGGCGAAACAGGCGAAACGCTGGTCAATCTCAACATCAACGGCAGGTCGATCACCGCACCGACCTCTTTGTCCGTGATCCAGGCGCTTTGGCACTCTGGCTACCCACGGGTCAAGAGCATCGGCTGCCTGCAGGGGGTGTGCGGTTCCTGTCGCGTCATGGTGCGGCACGCCGACAGCCATGAAGTCAAGACCGGGTTGGCCTGTCAGCTGCTGGTGGAAGAAGGCATGCAGGTCAGCTTCCTGGTGTTCCCCAATCCCACCCACCACGCCTACGACCTCACCGACATCAAGAGCTCCTGGGAGGTCCAGGCCAGGTTCCACCAGATATTTCCCGAGGCCGACCACTGCCGCCATTGCGGTGGCTGTGATGTCTCCTGCCCGAAGGGGATCGAGGTGGAACGTGGTGTGGAGCTGGCGGCCAAAGGACGCTTCAGCGAGGCCGGCGACCTGTTCGTCGAATGTGTGATGTGCGATCTTTGTATGACCGCGTGCCCGGAGTACATCTCGCCGAACCACGTCGGGCTCTTTTCGCGACGTGTCAGCGCCTATTTCCACATCCGTCCTTCGAACCTGATCAACCGCCTGGAAAAGCTGCGCAAGGGCGAGCTGCAGGTCGAGATATAGGCAACCGGCCCGGCCCAACCCATCATGCCCCAATGCATCCCTTACAGTGAGGCGCTGGCCGCCTACGCGCCGTGTGAGTTCCGTCAGCCGGCGGCGGACCAGGTTTCCACCGATGAATTGCTACGCGACTTTCACCCCGACCATATTGCCGGCTCCATGTCACCGCTGCGCATTGGCCCCAACGCCGGGGATACCTGCCACACCGAGCTGGTGCGCCTGCTGCAATCCGACGCGCGCATCGATGAGGCCGACCTGGCCGGCGCCGAGACGCTGGAGACCGACGTCCTGGTGATCGGTGGTGGCGGAGCCGGCTGCGCCGCTGCGCTGACCGCGGCAAAACGGGGTGCGCGGGTGATGCTCACTACCAAGCTGCGCCTCGGTGACAGCAATACCGTGATGGCGGAAGGCGGCATCCAGGCCTCTGTGGAGAAGGGCGACACGCCGCAGATGCACTTCGAGGACACCACCAAGGGTGGACACCATCACGTCGACAGGCCGCTCGCTGCGCAGATGGTGATGGACGGCCCCAAGGTGATCCGTTGGTTGATCCAGCAGGGTATGCAGTTCGACGTCGACAAGTACGGCGACCTGCTGACCCGTCGGGCTGGCGGCACCTCGGCGCCGCGGGTGGTGCACTTCCGCGACTACACCGGCCTGGAGATGATGCGGGTGCTGCGCGAGGCAGTGGCCAACAGCAACATCGAGGTGCTCGACTACAGCCCCACCGTGGAGCTGTTGTCCAACGAGGACGACCACTGCGCGGGCGCGGTGATCTCGTCGCTGAAGAACTGCAGCTACATGCTGGTCAAGGCCAAGGCGGTGATCCTTGCCACCGGCGGCATAGGTCGCATGCACCTCAACGGCTTCCCGACCTCCAATCACTTCGGTGCCACCGGCGACGGACTGGTGTTGGCCTATCGCCTGGGGGCGAAGCTGCGTGACCTCGACTCTTTCCAGTACCACCCCTCGGGGCTTGCCTTCCCGCAGCACCTGGCAGGCACGCTGATCACCGAAGGGGTGCGCTCAGCCGGCGCCTACCTGCTCAACGCACATGGCGAGCGCTTCGTCGACGAGCTGCAGCCGCGCGATCACGTGGCGGCTGCGATCATCCGCGAATGCCGGCAGGGGCGCGGCATCCGTGTCAGCGACGACAGTGTCGGCGTGTGGCTGGATACCCCCGGGCTGGAGCTGCGCACACCGGGCATCCTTGAAACGCGCTTCCCCAAGCTGCTGCAACTGGGGCGCAAGGCGCAGGTCGACCTTAAGCTGAAGCCCATACTGATCTACCCGACCCTGCACTACCAGAACGGTGGCGTGGTGATCGATGTGCACGGCCGTTCCACGGTACCAGGGCTGTACTGTATCGGCGAGGTGACCGGTGGTATCCATGGCAGGAACCGCCTGATGGGCAACTCCCTGCTGGAGATCATCAGCTTCGGCCGACGCGCTGGCAGGCACGCCGCCGAGTACGCCCACGACCGCGCCCATACCCGGGGCTCGATCGAACACGTCAGCGACCTGCGTCGCACCCTGACGCTCGCCGGGCTTTCGATGGCGCATGAGGGGCCGCTGTTGTTCCCTACGTATGCCAAGTTCGAAAGTGACTCTGACTACGACGGCCTGCACCGCTCGAAAAGGGAATGACTCCATGACCGCGCTGAACCAGGTATTGCTGCACCCCAGGCAGCGCGTCGGTGCCGACTTCGCAGCGTGGCGTGACGGCGGTGGCGGCGAGGGACTGCGGATGGCCCTGAGCAAGACGCCGGAGGAACTGATCGCAATGATCCGCGACGCCGGCCTGCGGGGCCTCGGCGGCAGTGGCTTTCCGACCTACCGCAAGTGGGAGTTCCTGGCTGCCCGGCGCGATGTCAGCGAGAAGTACCTGATCGTCAACGGCAACGAGGACGAGCCCGGCACCTTCAAGGACCGCATCCTGCTCGCCGAGACCCCGCACCAGGTGATCGAGGGGGCCGCGATCTGCGCCGTCGCGTGCGACATCGATCACATCGTGTTCTACATCAACCCGGACCAGGAACAGGCGCTGGCCAGCATGCGTGCGGCGGTCGCCCAGTGGCGGAGCTCCGATCTTTACACCGCCCTGGTCGAACACCTCCGGCGGCCGTTGGAATTGCGCGTCATGCCTTCGTCCGGGCATTACATCGGCGGCGAGGAGACTGCTGCCATCGAGTCGGTGGAGGGCAAGTTTCCCTTCCCCAGGCACAAGCCTCCTTACCCGGCGGAATCCGGTGTGCATGGGCTTCCGACGCTGGTCAACAACACCGAGACCCTGGCGAACGTCTCGCACATCATCCGCAACGGCGTGGCGTGGTTCCAGGGCCTGGGGCAGGGTGCCGCCACCGGCACCAAGATCTACTGTCTCAGCGGCGACGTGCTCAGGCCCGGCGCCTATGAACTGCCGATGGGCACGCCGCTGCAGGAACTGGTCTTTGACCACGGCGGTGGCATGCTGGTGGGCCTGAAGCTCAAAGCCATCTTCACCGGCGGTCCTTCCAACACGATCCTGACCCCCAAGGACCTGGACGTGCCGCTCGATTTCGAATCGGTGGCGCAGCGGCGCTCGGCCCTGGGCACAGGCGCCATGATCGTGGTCTCGGAAGGGACCGGCATCGTCAAGCGGGTTACCGAGTATGTGAACTTCTTCGCCGACAACTCCTGTGGCCAGTGTCCGCCCTGCAAGACCGGCACCTATTACATCTCGCGTCTGCTCAGTCGTATCGATACCGGCAACGGCAGTCGTTCCGACCTCGACACTCTCGTCAGCCTGTGCCAGTTGCTTCCCGGAGCGGGGCGCTGTCACCTGCTGGACGGCGCGGTCAAGGTTGTAGACAGCTCGCTTTACCACTTCGGCGGTGAATACGAAAAGGCGATCCAGCCGCGCAACGGCCGCTGACGCTGACCGACCGTGCGACTGAGCAGGTACCCCGACAGCTTGTTCGCGACTTGATCCCCTGTCGGGTATGGAGTCTCCGGATAAACCATGGCACTTCAGCCCGCATCAACCTGGGCGAGTGGGGAGGCGAAGATCAATGCATCGATCCAGTAGAATCCCGCGACACCCAGAGATCAGGAGCGCAATCGGGCATGTCCTCCGCTGTCCACCCTGGCCACGCTGAAAAACCGTGACGACCGATACCGTCCAACCACCTGCGCAACCTGCAGGCAGCGACGCCCGGCGTGTGCTGGTCATCGGTCCACGTCGCGCTTTGATCGATCATCTGCGGGCGCGCGGCATTCCGTTCAGCGTGTGGCGGGAGCATGCCGGTTTCTCGCTTGCCGACGCACAGCAGGTGCTGACAGCCCCCTTCTGGAACACGACCGAAAAGCTCAAGCGCACCATTGCCGAGGCATTCGGCGATACGCGCTACAGCCATGTGATCGCGGCCACCGAAGGCGCCGTGTATCCCGCCGCACTGGCGCGCCGGCTGCTGGGTGCCAGGCTGTCCCCCGCGACCACGGCGCTGCGTTGCCGGGACAAGCTGGCAATGAAGGAATACCTGGCCGAGTTCGATATCCCGATGACCGACTTCATGGCAGAGTCGGCCGCACCTTCGGCTGGCGATGTGTTTGCACGCCTGGGCACGCCGGTGGTGCGCAAAAGGCGCAAGTCTTCCGGCGGTCGTGAACTGAGCTTCGTTCGCCGTGAGCAGGACCTGGTCCTGCAGAAGGACGGTCGCAACATATTGGAGCGCTTCGTCTCGGCACCGGAAGCGAGCATCGAGTCATTCGTGAACGGTGGCCAGATCCGCTTCGTCAACACCACCCGCTACGTCGAGAAACGTCATGTCAATTTCGTGCCGGCCGATCTCGACGAGGCGGTGCTGTCGGCGATGCTCGAATTGAATCGTCGCGTCCTCAGGGCGCTGAAGATCAACTGGGGTATCACCCACCTCGAGGTCTACCTGACCGAGGCCGGTCTGTTGTTCGGTGAGATCGCGTTGCGCCCGCCGGGTGGCTACATCATGAACGCCATGCGCCATGCCTACGGTTTCGATCCCTGGGCGGCCTTCGTCGCAATGGAGCTGAACGAGTCGTTCGCTTTCCCCCAGGGGCCATCGGGATACGCCTGTGTCGAGGTTCTGCACCCGGGCTCGGGCCGGGTCACTGAGGTGCGTGGCGAGCAGCTGGTGCGGGAGCATCCTGCAACGCGGGAGTTCCGTCTCAAGGTCGTTGTCGGTGACGTGATCGGTGAGCGGCAGGGCGCCGGCGAGGATGTCGGCTACCTGTTGCATCTCAGTCCCTCTCCGGCGGCAAGACTGGCGTTGCTCGACGAGTTCCACCGGAACCTGTCGATCAGGCTGGAAGAGCAAAGTGTGTAGACGTCACCTGCATGAACCCTGGAACGGTTACGCCGACGCCGGTCTCCGGGCGTGAATCCAGAGGTTGCGCGGGGTGACCTGGCGCGGGCAAAACCCCCTCAACGAGACCGCGTAGCCCTGTTCCTCGAGGTACAGGCAGCGATCATGCGCCAGCCACAGTTCGAGCGGTCTTCGGAACAGCTGGCGCACCAGGTCCTCGCGTGAGACCTGGGCAAACCGTTGGCGCCCCAGCTGTTCCATGTGCACATGATCGATCGCATCCGGCAGCACGATGCCCTTGATCGTTGCAGCATGCTGGCAAAACGTCTGAAAGTCCTTGCCCGCTTTGGACGGTGGAATCGATGGCAACGGCAGGTACTCCGTATGGCCGCAGTACGCCCGCAAGAGGCTGTCGAATCCCAGGCGCCATTGCTGCAGTCGTTCACGGGTACGGCGCGCATTGGGCGACGCGGTGACCGTTTCCTGCACTGCCAGCTTGAGTGCATCGTGGCCCAGGCTCAGGCGCGTGTTGCGTTGCACGAATTCCGACAGGGGGTGATAGGGATCGTCGTCTGTCTGGTGATAACAGCATGGAACCAGGTCGATCTGCGCCACCCTGCCTGAACAGCAATGTTGCAACATGCTGACATGCAAACGCCCGCAGGCATGCAGCGCGAGATGACTTGAGCCGTCGGAACAGAAACGGGCGACGTCAGCCGCGAGCACATCCTGCTGTTCAAACCTGATCGCCAATCCCCGGTCCGCCGCGATCCGGCGCCCTTGTTCGATCAGTGTCGGGTCTATCTCCAGCGCGATGACTTCGCCACTGCAGCCGCACTCGAGCAACCTTCGACTCAGGTGCCCCTTGCCGGCACACCAGTCCACCAACTGCCGGTTCGTGGCATCCGACAGCTGTTCGCGTGCGATCACGAATCGCTCCACCTGCTCCCACTTTTGGGGCTTGACCCCGTCGGGTGCGGCGGAGGAATCGAACGGCGGACAATCGCCCTGGCCGGGGTCATCGGGACGAGCGGGCAGGTGGATGCCCAGTTCTCGCCGCGCAAAGTCGGTCAGCAAAGCCGGATCGGCGGCCAGTGCGCCGAGCATGCCGTCGTCGATGTCGTGCAGAATCTGCCGCCAATGCGGCTGTCGGTCATACCATGAGAGCCGCGGCTGCTTGAATGGCACTTCGCGCCAAAGCCAGTGCCACTCGGCCAGGAGGCTGTCCAGCTCGCGAAAACGACTGCGGAATGATGGGGTGTAAGTGGGGCTCAAGTCGGGGGTTCTTTCGTTGGGGCCGGCTTCATTGGGTCCTCTGGTCAACGACTCTGACGCCTCGGAAGGGATCAAGAGCATCTTCCCGGTCATTGAGTCACCGATCAACGTCCGCGTAACCTGTAGCGGGAAACAACCTGACCGGCATCACACCTTCATTGTGCGCTGGCGCATCTGAAAGGGCTGCTATGGCGTCGGCATGGCGGCCGGGCATGTTTTTCCGAGTGGTACCGAAAGTTCGTTGCCTGCTTATCTATTATTGCTGAGAGGTTGGGCTGGTCACCGGCTTGTCCAGGATGAACGGGAGCGATCATTGCTACTCTGCTTCGACGACTTTGAGCTGGATACAGAGCGCTTCGAGTTGCGCCGTGCAGGCCAGCTGCGCAAGGTTGAACCGAAGGTGTTCGACCTGATCGCCCATTTCCTGCAACACCCGGAGCACGTGTTCAGCCGTGAGGAGCTGATCGACGCAATCTGGCAGGGCCGGCTGGTCGCGGATACCACGGTGTCGACCTGCATCAAGGCCGCCCGCAAGGCACTCGACGATAGCGGCGATGCGCAGACCTATATCAAGACCCTGCGCGGACGTGGCTACTCTATCACCGCCAAAGTCACGACCCGGGCGACCGTGAAGCGAACGATTGTCGGATTGTCGCCCCCCGCGATGCCGACAGGGGACATGCCGTCGTTGCTTGTGTCGGAATTCCGCTCCATGTCGGGTGACATGGACGAGCAGCAGCTGGCCGCCGGTCTGGGCAGTGATCTGAGTACTATCCTGACGCGAATCCCGTTGCTCAGGATCACCCTGCAGGCGTTGGTACCCAGAGAGGGTATGTCACCCGGCGTGCGCGAGTTGCACGAATCCCCAGGCATCGATTTCGTCGTGGGCGGCACGGTGCATCGGCTTGGTGATCGCTTTCGGATCAATGTGCAGCTCTCGGATGCCGTGTCCGGTTTTCAGCTTTGGGCGGAACAGCTGCCAGTCGCCGGTCCCCTGGCCGATGCGATCGAAAGCGGTGTCATTGCGATCATCGGTAAGTTGGAGCCCCAGCTGCATCGGACGATCTATGAACGAGTGCGGGGCAACGACGCGACGCCCTCGGCGCGCCAGCTGTTTCTCGAGGCCAATGCAACGCTGGCGTTGCAGGGTTGGCACCATGATTCGTTTGCCAGAGCGGCCGAGCTGTTGCGGCGCAGTCACGCCCTCGATCCTGGATTCGTGCTCGCGCCGGCATCCCTGTCCCTTGTGCTGGGTCTGGGGGAACGGATAGGCCTGACCGCCGATGCGGGCATCAAGGCCGAGGCCCTTGAGGCCGCGGAACTGGCACTTCGACTCGACAGTATGGATGCTTGTGTACTTGGTCTTGCCGGTTGCGCACTGGCCGATCTCGGTTATCCGCAACGGGCGCTGCCGATCCTCAGGCAGGCGGTGGAGATCAATCCGGCGAATGCGCAGGCCTGGGTGTCACTGGGCTCGGTCAACCTGATACTGGGTCAGGCCGGGCAGGCGATCGAATGCCTGCAACGCGGTCTGTCGATCAGCCCGCTCGACAGTCGCCTTTCGATCTGGGGCGCTTTCCTCACGCTGGCCCATTTGGCCGCGGGCGATCTCGATGCCGCTTTGCAGCAGGGCCATCTCGCCTGCCAGCGTGACGACCGCAGCTATATACCGAGGGTGGCACTCGCGGCAGTCCATCTGGCACGTGCCGACGGGGACGCTGCGGCAGCGGCATTGCATGATGCCTTGCGGATCAAGCCTGACCTGTCACACCAACAGATGTCCTCACTGGTCGGCAGGCGTCTGGGTATGGCGCTGGCACGGCTCAAGCGCCAGCACTCAGGAAGCGCCTGACTCTCCCGCGCAAAGCCCCACGCAATCCCCACGTTCCCCTCAAGCCGGGCCTGTGCCGGCCTTCTAGGCTTTCTCTCAGCGAACGCGCACCAAGCAAACCGATCGTTTCGCAAACCTGATTGACAAACGATGGATGAGAGGAGCAGTTATGAACAACGTCAATGTACGCACTGCGCAAAAGCCGTTGCGCCGACAATATGTCAATGACCCCGGGTCGGCGATGGTCCTGGACCGTGCCCGGACCACGCATCCTGATCCTGACGACCCGTTTCACTCGACTGTTGAGCCGATGCCCGGGTGCGGCATCAGCACGCCGGTTGGTGTGCATCAGGCGCTGGGTGGCCCGCATGACGCCCCGACCCCCGGTGACATCCTGTGTGCAGCACTGGCCGCCTGTGCTGACAGTACCGTTCGCATGGTCGCCAACATACTCGGTGTGGAACTCGAGCACCTGGAGGTCAGTGTCGGCGCCGAGATCGACGTACGCGGCACCATGATGGTGGCTCGCGATGTGCCGGTTGGCTTTCAGGCGATGCGTTGCCAGGTCGACCTGCGCGCCAAGGCTGGCACCAGTCCCGCGCTGCTCGGTCGGCTCACGAGCGCCGCCGAGCAAAGCTGTGTCGTGCTGCAGACACTACGCCAACCGCCGCCCGTGCAGATGACATTCAATGGAGCCTGAGGGTGCGGAAGAAAGCCTGTGCGGATCCGGCCTGCGACGACGTATGCAGCGCGATCATCTCTGTTGCTCGAGCATGCGCATTCGATGCGCCTGGGGACTCAGTCCACGGACCCGCTTGAATGCTGCGCTGAACGCAAACGGCGTTGCGTAGCCTATCTTGTCGGCAACGGTACCCACCGTTTCGTCTGGCTGGCACAGCAGGTCCGCTGCCAATGCCATGCGCCAGTTCTTCAGGAACGTCATGGGCGGCTCGCCGACCAGATCCTGGAAACGCCGGGCGAGCGACGCGCGTGACGCACCTGATTCCGCGGCGAGCGCATCCAGCGTCCATGGATGGGCTGGCTTGTCGTGCATGATGCGCAATGCCCGTTCGACGATTCGGTCGCCCTGAAATCGCCACCAATCCGGCCTGTTGGCATCCCGTTTCGCGAACCATGCCTTGAGTGCCGCGGTGAGCAACAGATCAAGCAATCGGTCCAAAACGGCGGCCTGGCCGGTCTCATCCTTGACGACTTCATCGCAGAGCAGCGCCACGAGAGGCGACTGCCATTCGCCGCGCGCAAGTGAGAGCACCGGCGGCAGTGCCCGCAAGAGCCGATCGCTGATATCACTCAGGTGCTCGTACGCGCCGACCAGAAAAACGGTATCGCCGCGGGGGTCGTTGCCCCAGGTTCGCACCCCGTGCGTCATTTCCTCTGACACGGAATTCCCTTCCAGATCACGGCAGCTTTGCCCGGGGTGAATGACCACGGTTGGCGCTGTCTCTGGTGAGTCGGCGACACTGTAGTGGTCTGGTCCTCTGGCGACCGCGATGTCGCCGGGACCAATCCGCACCGGCGCACCGTCGTCGGGCATCACCCACAGCGCACCTGTGACTCCGGCGATCAATGTCACCGGTGACTCGGCCAGGACCCTCAACGACCAGGGCGAGCGCATCACTGCGCGCAGGGCGAAAGCACCACGGGCACGAGGTGTGTCCAGCAAGCCACCGAGTGTATCCATCCTGGCATTTTAGACGAACGCGTATGTATCTGATCGTTGCGCGCATGGGCGCATGCGGGGTTCCTCCCTAGCATTGGTACTGTGGAATTCGAACGAATCCACGGAATTCAATCAAGATACGGAGAAAGCCATGCGAAACATTCAGCAAGACATCAAGTCCTCAGGGGGTATCACGCTCGTCATCGGTGGTACCGGAAAGACCGGTCGTCGGGTCGCAGAACGTCTGCAGGCACTGGGTCGTGAAACACGTATTGCTTCGCGATCCGCAGATCCTGCTTTCGATTGGCACGATCAGGGCACCTGGGGCGCCGTGCTCAAGGGCGTCACGTCAGCCTATATCACCTACGCGCCGGACCTGGCGATACCAGGCGCAGCGGCTGCTATCCGTGCATTTGTCGAGCAGGCCGTCAGGACAGGCGTTCAACGGTTGGTGCTGCTGTCGGGGCGTGGCGAGAAAGAGGCGCAGGCCTGCGAGCAAATCGTTCACGAATCCGGCATTGCATGGACGATTGTCCGAGCCAGCTGGTTCAACCAGAATTTTTCCGAAGGCGAGTTCCTCGGCATGGTGCTGAGTGGCGTGATCGCTTTGCCTGCGGGTGACGTTCCGGAGCCTTTCGTCGACGCAGACGACATCGCAGATGTCGCGGTTGCCGCCTTGACAGAAGAAGGGCACGACTACGAAGTCTATGAGGTGACAGGGCCGCGTTTGCTGACATTCACTGACGTTGCACAGGAAATATCACAGGCCGCTGGCCGCGAAGTTCGCTTCGAGCCGATTCCGCAGGATGTATTCGCAGCCGCTGTCAGCGAATCCGGTGCGTCGGAAGGCGTTGTCTGGTTACTTGGCTACCTGTTCGAAACGGTGCTGGACGGTCGAAACGCCTATCTGGGCGATGGCGTACAACGTGCACTGGGCCGTGAACCGACGGACTTCAGCGATTATGTGCGCCGGGTCGGTGCTCAGGGCCTCTGGAACTCTCGCGACAACGAGGTTGCGGCCTGAATGCGCTCGGTCGTGTGCAGAGTGTAGCGCTGACTCCAACGTCACTCGGCGGATCAAATCGCACCGGAGGCGCGGCGTCGAGCTGGCGAATAGCCACGACTTTTTCATCACTTACGGGCGATGCATGGTGGATTGCGGAACTTAAGGGAGGTCCCGCCGATCTCACTTACAGAACCAAGCCGCACGGGCTACACTTTCTGCATGCCAATCCGCCAAAACAGACTGCTCGCTGGTTTGCTTGCGCTATTCATTGCGTTTGCGCCGACAGCCAGTGTGTACGCGATGAGTCACACATGCGGTAACGGTGAAAGCGGTGTGCAGATGGCGGCTGGGCATGCCCAACATATGCAAGCGTCAACGCGGTCGTCAACCGACATGACGGACAGCGGGCAACAAACGGGAAAGTGCCCGGGCTGCTCTGCAGATTGCTGTGCCGGCAAGGCGTGTTCCACGCATGCGTGTGGGGCCGGGGTGGCGGTCCTGATGAGCCGCTACGATTCGCCACTCAATCCGATCGCACGTGATTTGTTGTCAACAGACCTGCAGATGGCGCTCAGCGAGCGTCTGACATCGCCCTTCCGACCTCCCCGCACCTGACTTTTTCTATTTCCCTTTGAGCTGCCGACCCCGCACGGTCGGCTGTCATTGCGTTGGTCCCTGCGCGGGCCCCGTGATTTGGAAGGAAGTCGTTACCATGTCGAAGTTTTATCTTCCGCCGCAAGGTGGAATCCCGCTATCGCGTCGTCGTTTCGTTCAAGGCCTGGCGGCCGGTGGTGCGCTACTGGGGCTGGGTATGCGTCCGCGCCCCAGCTACGCCGACCAGCTACGTGTCCGTATGGGGCCGCAGGTTCTCAGGGGATCACGGTTTGACCTCAGCTACAGCCCGACCCCGGTGAACTACACCGGCAAGGAGCGCTTCGCCACTGCCATCAATGGCTCGGTACCAGCACCGGTACTGCATTGGAAAGAAGGTGACACGGTCACGCTCAACGTGACCAACCACCTGGCTGAAGACACGTCGATCCACTGGCACGGCATCATCCTGCCGAGTTCACAGGATGGTGTGCCCAACATCAGCGATGGCTTCATGGGCATCGCGCCCGGCGAGACATACAGCTACCGCTTCCCGGTGATGCAAAACGGCACCTACTGGTATCACAGCCACTCCGGCTTTCAGGAACAAACCGGCGCCTATGGGGCGATCGTCATTGATCCCTTGGAACCGGAACCCTTCTCGTACGACCGCGATTACGTGGTCTTGTTGTCGGACTGGTCGGACGAGGATCCGAATGCGATCTACGCCAAGCTGAAAAAACTGTCCCACTACTACAACTTTCGCGAACGGACGGTGAGTGAGTCAGTGGCGGAGATCGAGGAAAAGGGCTGGAGCGGATTCTGGGCCAATCGCGGCATGTGGAACGAGATGCGCATGTCCGACCGCGACATCTCCGATGTCACCGGTTATACCTACACGTTCCTGATGAACGGCGTCACGCCGGCCGACGGCTGGCTGGGACTGTTCAAGCGCGGGGAGCGGGTCCGGCTGCGCTTCATCAATGCCGCGGCGATGACGTTCTTCGATGTTCGCATCCCTGGTCTGCAGATGACCGTTGTCGCCGCGGACGGCCAGTATGTCGAACCCGTCAGCGTGGACGAATTTCGCATCGGCGTGGCAGAGACCTACGATGTTCTGGTTGAGCCGCATGATGACCGTGCATATACGGTGTTTGCCCAGGCGATCGACCGCTCCGGATATGCCCGTGGGACCTTGGCGCCGGACCCCTCGCTGGTAGCGGAGGTCCCGTCCCTGGATCGCGCCCCCATCCTCACGCATGGCGACATGGGGATGGCGATGGACCACAGCATGCATGACATGGGCGGCATGGGTCCTGGCCAGCAGGATATGCCCGGGAAGGGCGAGAACGAACCAGCGATGGGTGCGATGAAATGTGGCGCCGCCATGATGGCCGGAATGGACCACAGTCAACACGATATGGCAGCCATGGGGCAGGCCGCAAAGCCGTCGATGGGGTCCGGAGGGGCAGGTTATGGCACCGCCCAGCCGGTGTCCTACGACGCAGTCCGCATGGGCCCGCAGGTCGACATGCTCGCGGATGCCGCGCAGTACCGCCTCGATGATCCCGGCGTAGGACTGCGCAACAACGGCCGGCGCGTACTCGCCTACGCCGACCTTTTCCGGTTGGGGCCGACCGACGATCCGCGTGAACCGGGGCGTGAGATCAACTTGCACCTCACCGGAAATATGAGCCGTTACATGTGGTCGATGAACGGCATCAAGTTCGCTGATGCAGAGCCCCTGCAACTGAAGTACGGCGAGCGGGTGCGCATCAACCTGATCAACGACACGATGATGAATCATCCGATTCATCTGCACGGCATGTGGAGCGACCTGGAGACAGGTGACGGTAAAAAGATCCCGCGCAAACACACGGCGATCGTACAGCCGGGGGCGATGCTCAGCTATCTGGTTACTGCCGATGCGATGGGCGGATGGGCATACCACTGCCACCTCCTCTATCACATGCCGGGGATGTTCCGGAAAGTCGTGGTCAGTTGAGGAGTCGTCAAAATGAAAAAAGCATTTTTCGGATTGGTGGCGGTGCTGATGCTTCCGGGGCTCACTCATTCCGCCGGCGGAGATGATCCTGTCCTCACCAAGGTGATGATCGATCAGTTGGAGGTGCGCGCAACTGACGGGCCCGATCCCTGGGTACTCGATGCCCAGGCGTGGGTCGGCCGGGACCTGCAGAAGTTCTGGATGAAGGTGGAGGGCGAGTACCTGGACGGCAATGCCACCGAGGCCGAGGTCCAGGCACTGTACAGCCGCGCGATCGCCCCTTACTGGGACCTGCAGGTGGGATGGCGGCATGACATCCGGCCTGACCCGAGCCGCGATTGGCTGGCCGTTGGTTTTGAAGGGCTGGCTCCCTACTGGTTTGAAGTGGAGGGGGCCGCTTTCATCGGGGAAAGTGGGCAGGTCGGTGCGCGCCTGAAAGGAGAGTATGAGTGGATGTTCACCCAACGTTGGGTCCTGTCACCCGAACTCGAGATGAACCTGCACAGCAAGGACGACGAGGAGGTCGGCGTGGGCTCCGGCCTTTCGGACCTTCAGCTGGGGCTGCGGCTGCGCTACGAGGTCCGGCGGGAGTTCGCGCCCTATGTCGGCGTGAACTGGACCAGGAAGTTTGGCAACACCGCGGACTTTGCGCGTGACGAAGGTGAAGACACCAACGATGTCCAGATCGTTGCCGGCGTGCGCGTCTGGTTCTGACTCGCGGAATCGCACAAAAGGCTGAAAGAGAGGAGGCGCTGTTAGATGAAACGAAAGCTCTGGTTGGCAGCAGCAGGACTCGCGTTGGCTGCCTGTGAACAAAGTCAGGAAGACGCCAAGGCACGCTGGACCGACAGTGCCGCACCTGCAGGCGCACCGGTTCAGCCAAGGTGGTACGCACAGGAGCAGGTGGCGGCAGGGGCTTTGCTGTATCGGGAAAACTGCGCGAGCTGCCATAAGGAGAATGCCGAGGGTACGCCTGATTGGAAGACGCCCGACGTCAATGGAAAGCTTCCGCCACCACCGTTGAACGGAACCGCTCACGCCTGGCATCACCCTTTGGAAGTGCTGCGCACCGTGGTGACACGGGGCGGGGCACCCGTCGGCGGCAGCATGCCGGCATTCGCCGACAAACTCGACCAGGCGCAGATCGACGCGATCCTGGCATGGGTCCAGTCGCATTGGTCCGATGAGATCTACGCGATCTGGAAAGAGCGCGACCTGGCGACACGCGGTGGATTGCAGTCAACACGTTAGCGACTTGCGGTGGTCGCCAGGAGGGAAACGGCATGAAGGGGCCGCGCGAGGAATCTTGTGGTGTGCCTGCTATCGGTGAAGACGGCCACCCGGGTGTATGCCCGTCGATAGGTGCGCCTGTCTGCATTGCTGGTGTCCATATGGGGGGGTTGCGATGAATACTTTGAACTCGTCTCCGGATTCGGGCGTGCAGCATCTGGACCCGGTCTGTGGCATGACGGTGTCAGCGGATGGTGCCTTGCATACCGACTACGCCAACGAGACCTATTATTTCTGCAGCGAGCACTGCCTGCGTAAATTTGAGGCTGAACCCGGCGCCTATGCGGGTGAGCGAAGTGGCGCACCCGCGCCCGCACATCATGCGGCACCCGACGTGGTTGATGCCGGTTGTTCGCAATGTGCCACCGTCCCTCCGTCTGCGCAGGTTTACACCTGTCCCATGCATCCCGAGGTGGTCCAGGAGCGCCCCGGCAGCTGTCCAAAATGCGGTATGGCACTCGAGCCGCGTGAGCCGATGGGGGATGAGGAGAATCCCGAACTCGCGGATATGAGTCGACGCCTCCGGGTGAGTGCGGCACTCGCTCTGCCGGTATTCTTCCTCGCGATGCTCGCTGATCTGGCACCACAGTGGCTGCCGGGCTGGCTCACGATGCACCGGGTCCAGTGGGTCGAGTTCCTGCTGGCCACGCCGGTGGTTTTGTGGGGAGGGTGGCCGTTCTTTGTGCGCGGCTGGCAGTCAGTGGTTTCCTGGAACCTGAACATGTTCACCCTGATTGGACTGGGGGTGAGTGTTGCCTGGATTTACAGCGTCGCGGCCCTGCTGTTTCCGGGGCTGTTTCCACCGAACATGCGGCATGCGGACGATACCGTAGCGGTCTATTTCGAGGCCGCGGCCGTGATCACGGCCCTGGTGCTGCTGGGCCAGGTGATGGAGCTGCGCGCGCGCAGTCGCACCGGCGCGGCCATCCGGCTGCTGCTTGGCCTGGCCCCAAGCACCGCACGGATGCTGCGTGCCGACGGCACCGAAGAGGACGTCCCACTCGACCAGGTCGCACCTGGCGACCGCCTGCGCGTTCGGCCGGGTGAAAAGGTGCCGGTCGACGGTGTCGTGACCGAGGGAGGCAGTGCCGTCGACGAATCGATGGTCACCGGTGAGCCCATCCCGGTCGGAAAAAGCGCAGGGGATCGCTTGATCGGTGCGACTGTGAACGGCACCGGCAGCATGGTAATGCAGGCCGAAAAAGTTGGCAGTGACACCCTGCTGGCCCAGATCGTACAGATGGTCAGCGAGGCCCAGCGTTCACGGGCGCCCATCCAGCGACTGGCCGATGTCGCCGCTGGCTGGTTCGTGCCCGCGGTCGTGTTGGTCGCGGTACTTGCGTTCGCGGTGTGGGCGGCGGTGGGGCCCGAACCCCGTCTGGCGCATGCGATCGTCAATGCCGTGGCCGTGCTGATCATCGCCTGTCCCTGTGCGCTGGGCCTGGCCACGCCGATGTCGATCATGGTCGGCACGGGTAAGGGTGCCAGCATGGGCGTGTTGATCAAGAACGCCGAGGCCCTGGAAGTCATGGAGAAGGTCGATACGCTGGTGATCGATAAGACCGGTACGCTGACCGAGGGTCGGCCGCGGCTGGTCAGGGTGGAAGCCGGTCCAGGCCTCGAAAACGATGAGGTGCTGCGCCTTGCCGCCAGCCTGGAGCGCGCCAGCGAGCACCCGTTGGCCGAAGCCATCGTCCGCGGGGCTGGGGAGCGCGGCATCAGATTGGCGCCGGCAGATCACTTTGAATCGATCACTGGTCGAGGCGTCACAGGGACGGTGGATGGCCGATCTGTGGTGTTGGGAAATCTCAAGCTGCTGGAGGAGTTGTCCATCGCCCCGGGTGCTTTGTCTTCTGCCGCACAGTCGGGGCGCGCGCAGGGGCAGACTGTCATGTTCGTCGCAGTTGACGGCGAGATCGCAGGTTTGGTTGGCGTTGAAGACCCCATCAAGGCGTCATCGCCGGAAGCCATCGCGGCGCTGCACAGGGAGGGGCTGCAGGTTGTCATGCTGACCGGCGATAGCCTCACCACGGCCCGGGTGGTTGCCGACCAGCTCGGTATCGACCGGGTGGAGGCCGAGGTGCTCCCGGAGCAGAAGGCCGAGATCGTCAGGCGCCTTCAGGCCGAGGGGCATAAGGTTGCGATGGCGGGTGACGGCATCAACGACGCACCGGCCCTGGCCCAGGCACATGTGGGAATCGCCATGGGGACGGGTACAGATGTGGCGATGGAGAGCGCCGGCGTGACCCTGGTCAAGGGTGATCTGCGCGGTATCGTGCGTGCCCGGCTCCTGAGTCGGGCAACCATGCGCAACATCCGTCAGAACCTGTTCTTTGCGTTCGTCTACAACTCCCTCGGGGTCCCTGTGGCAGCCGGGGTCTTGTATCCGGCCTTCGGCCTGTTGCTCTCGCCGATGATCGCCGCAGCAGCGATGAGCTTCAGTTCGGTGTCAGTCATCGGCAATGCGTTGAGGTTGCGGCGCGCCGAGTTCTAACGGGAGGAAGAGGCTTATGTTCGACGGACACGGCTTTGGTTTCGGTGGGGGTTTTATGTGGCTGTTCTGGATACTGTTGATAGTGGCGATTGCCTGGGCCGTCAAGGCAACGGCATTCACAGACCGGAGGAATGGCGGGGCGGACAAGTCACCCCTGGAAATACTGCAGGACCGCCTCGCCCGAGGCGAAATCGATGAAGAGGAATTTGAACGCAAGCGCAAGCTGTTGGGGCGCTGACGTCGGGATGTGACGACAAGGCACGCGCATCGCTGTTGGCATATGTTTGGAACGCGCCGTGCTTGTAGTGCGTCGCTGTCCTCAGTCGTCGTCATGGCGCCTGTAGTGTCGCTCGCCATGGTATACGGAATTGGATGTGCCCCCGCCTCCTGACTCGAAGCGATTCGACCGCCAGATGCCCTCCGCTTCATCCTCGTCGCCACTGCGATGGCATTCGACGCAGTTTTCGTAGTCGTAGATCCCTTCTTCGTCGTCGAAATAGCGGCCGGAGGCGGATGCGAACCTGTCTGCGAAACCAGCATCCTGGCTGCTTCCAGGCCCATGCCGTCAGTCGAGCCGGTAGTCAGGATGGTCTTTGGCATTGTGCGAATCCGTCAGCCCATGTTTTTTTGAATGCCGGTGATTCTTTGGCCGCGATTCGATCCCTGTTGGTCAATGCGCCTATAACGCCCCGCCGAGCTCACGAAGACTTGTGATCGTGATCGTTGGCTCTATGCCCCAGG